>WNFC01000049.1_pt1 | contig 125705 bp, 113 predicted proteins | sample 5400541 | NCBI WGS metagenome assembly WNFC01 (sample SAMN13153342, study PRJNA577476) | soil metagenome | isolation source: 120 cm saprolite under Douglas fir tree site 2 hole 2 replicate 1 | place: USA:California | collected 2015-04-18
GCCCTCGAGACGCGTCTTCGTGGTGGCGAGCGTCTCGCGCAGGGCCGTCACATTGATGCGTTGGGCCTCGACCAGGCTTTGGTTGGCGAGCACGTTGGTATAGGCGGTCACCGCGTCGAGCAGTACGCCCTGGCCGGTATTGCGCAGCGCTTCGCGTCCCGACTGCACCTGCGCCTCCGACTGGCGAACGGTGTTGGCGGTCTTGAAGCCATTGAACAGGGTTTGCGACACGGTGAACCCGATGGTCCAGGTGCGCAGCGTCTGGGTTTGAATGGTGTTGTCGAAAAACAGCACCCGCACCTGCTGGAGGCCGCCGGTCAGGGTTAGCAAGAGTTGCGGGCGGTATCCGGCAAGCGCCTGCGAGACGCCTTCGTCGGTCCCGCGCTGGCGCGCGCGTTCGGCGTTGAGTTGCGGATTGTTCTGATAGGTACGCACCAGCGCTTCTGGCAGCGTCTCCGCCAGCACCGGCTCGACCAGCAGCGCGGTCACAGCCGCGGCAACGACCGCGGCCGAACCGCTCGAACGAAGGATACAGCGCATCGCGGCCAGCGCAGCGATGACGCGCGGCCAACCGTTCGCACGCAATACGCTGACCGCTACGCGCATCGATACGATCCGAACTTCGACAAATCGGCTTAAATGCCCCCGCGGAAACCACTACAGGTTCCGCCCCCGGCCGCCAGTTGTTTCCCCTGGGCTGGCTGGGGAAGGCAATTAGTTCCTTGAAATTGCGGCTTAAAGCGGTCCGGATTTCGCCCATGCGGAGAGGCCTGTGGGATTTGACATCGGGCGCAGAGGCGGGTTTCTCTGCCGCCGCCAGTAAGCCTCCTGTAAGGAAACCGGACTAGGCATGGCCAATCTCGTGTACCGCCGGCGATTCACGGTCGAATGGGGTCATTGCGACCCGGCCGGCATCGTGTTCAACAGCCATTTCTTCGAGTTTTTCGATTGGAGCGTCTGGCTGCTGTTCGAAACGGCACTGGGCGTGCCGCCGAACCAGCTGGGGTCGGCCTTCGGCATCGTGGGCATTCCGCTGGTGGACGCCAAGGCCCGCTTTCTCAAGCCCGCCAAGTTCAACGATGTCGCGGATATCACCTCCGAGGTCAGCGAATTTCGGCGCTCGAGCTTCGACGTGGCGCATCGCATCTCGATCGGCAGCGAACTTGCCGTCGAAGGCAGCGAGACGCGGGTATGGGCCGGGCGCGACCCGGACGATCCGGTCAAGTTGAAGGGCATGCCAATCCCAGCCGCGGTCATCGCGCGGTTTCGGGCCACAGCTTAGAGGCTCTCGTGCAGCAAATTCCCGATTGCGGGTCTGGCGGAGCGCGTACCGTTGGGCGCATGTCCAGGCGTTGAGGACGTCTCGATTGATGAGCACAAGTCTCTCGTTGGCCTTTGATCTGCGGTTCGAGGACCTTTACGGCCGCGACGGTTTGGTGCGCCTCGACGGGTGCTTCGTCGATTTCCTCAAACGTCGCAACGTCGAGCTGCACAATCGGCTGATGACCGCGCGCGCCGCCCCGGACCGGCTCGCCGACGAGGAGGAATCCGATCTCATCGTCGAGCTTGCACCCGAGCTCGAAGACTTCATCGCCGCGCTCTTCGGCATCGCCCGCGAGGTCGATGCCTTGCGCTCGCGCCATGATGCGCTCTCCCCGCTCTACACGGTCAAGCGTTTGTTCGTGCAGCGCCGCGCGGCCAAGAAATACGGGCCCGATCAAGCCGCGACATTCGATGGCCAAGCTTTGCGCGAGCAGCTCGAGCCGCTGCTTGGCGGCGAGCTCACCGAATTACGCTTCGCCCAGCGGGTCGATGCCTGGATGAAGGCGGAAGCCGAGCACGCCGCTGCGCTCGATCTCGCGGCGCGCTACGCCGCCTGGGCGACACACACGCTGCAGGGCCGGCACCGGCATAAAGGCGGCGTTCTGTTCAAGGTGCCGCACAAGATCGATCCGCACCATCTGATTCCGGTCGAGACCGAAGTCGTCGATGGCGCGGCCATGCTCAAGCTGCCGCCCGAGCATCGCCGCGTGCGCGACGGCTTCGCGCTCACCGATCCCGGCACCGATCTCACCGGCGCGCTCGATCACGCCAACTACTGCATCTGGTGCCACAACCAAGGCAAGGATTCCTGCTCGAAGGGACTCAAGGAGAAGAGCGGCGAGTTCAAGAAGAGTGCGTTCGGCGTCGTGCTCGCAGGGTGCCCGCTCGACGAGAAAATCTCCGAGATGAATTTGGTCGAGGTCGGCGGCCACACGATCGGTGCGCTCGCCATCGTGGTCGTCGACAACCCGATGTGCGCCGCGACCGGCCACCGCATCTGCAACGATTGCATGAAGGCCTGCATCTATCAGAAGCAGGAACCGGTCGATATTCCCCAGGTCGAGACGCGCGTTCTCAAAGAGGTTTTGGCCCTACCCTGGGGTTTCGAGATCTACGGTTTGCTGACGCGGTGGAATCCGCTCAATCTGCGCCGGCCGTTGCCGAAGGCCGCGACCGGCCGCAAGGTTCTGGTTGTGGGGCTCGGGCCCGCGGGCTTCACGCTCGCCCATCACCTCATGAACGACGGTCACGCCGTCGTCGCGGTCGACGGGCTCAAGATCGAGCCGCTCGACGCCGATATTTCGGGCGTCGACGTCGCCGGCACCCGCACGCGGTTCCGTCCGATCCGCGACGCCGCGGAATTGCGCGAGCCGCTCGATGCGCGCGTCATGGCCGGCTTTGGCGGGGTGGCCGAATACGGCATCACCGTGCGCTGGGACAAGAATTTCCTCAAGCTCATCCGCCTGCTGCTGGAACGACGGCGCGAATTCGCGATGTTCGGAGGTGTGCGTTTCGGCGGCACGCTCACGATCGACGGTGCCTTCGCACTTGGCTTCGACCATATCGCGCTCTGCGCCGGCGCCGGCCGGCCGACCATCGTGCCGATGAAGAACGGGCTTGCCGCGGGCGTCCGGCAGGCGTCCGACTTTCTGATGGCGCTGCAGCTCACCGGCGCGGCCAAGACCGACAGCCTCGCCAATCTGCAGGTACGCCTGCCGGTCGTCATCATCGGCGGCGGGCTCACCGCCATCGATACCGCGACCGAGGCGCTCGCCTATTATCCGCTGCAAGTGGAGAAGTTCCTCGCTCGCTTCGAAACGCTGCTCGCCGAGCGCGGGGAAGCGGCGGTGCGCGCCGACTGGACCGCCCAGGACGCGGAAACCGCATCGGAGTTCCTCGAGCACGCGCGCGAATTTCGCGCCGAGCGCGAGGTGGCCGCGCGCGAAGGCCGCAAGCCGCGGTTCGTTGAGCTCATGCGCCGATGGGGCGGAGCTACCATCGTCTATCGGCGGCGCATGATCGATTCCCCGAGCTACACGCTCAACCACGAGGAGGTTGCAAAGGCGCTGGAGGAAGGGATCGGCTTTGCCGAGCGGTTGACGCCGCAAGAGGTGCTCCTCGACCGCTTCGGCTGCGCCCGCGCGCTGCGCCTCTCGTCTCAGGCTCAAGCCGACAGCGATCCGACCGCGGCGCCGGGCGACCTGGTCCTGCCCGCGCGCACGATCCTGGTCGCGGCCGGCACGCAACCAAACACCGTGCTCGGCCGCGAGGAGCCGGAGCACCTTGCGATCGACGGCAAGTATTTCCAGGCGTTCGACGAGAACGGCTGCAAGGTCACCCCCGAGCGCATCACCAAGCCGTCCGCGGCCCATGTGCTCATGAACGTGCGTGCGGACGGTCGCGCCATCAGCTTCTTCGGCGATCTGCATCCTTCGTTTGCCGGCAACGTGGTCAAGGCGATGGCGAGCGCCAAGCAGGGTTATCCCGTGGTCAGCCGGATGCTGGAGCGGCGAAAGGGACTGGGCATTTCGCCAGCGACGTTGATCGCTCGTCTCAACGCCGAGCTGCGACCCGTTGTGCACGCGGTCAACCGGCTCACGCCCACCATAGTCGAGGTCGTGGTGCGCGCCCCGATGGCCGCGCGCGCCTTCGAGCCCGGGCAATTCTACCGGCTGCAGAACTACGAGACGTTCTCGCGCGACGCCGACGGCACCCGCCTCACCAAGGAGGGGCTCGCACTGACCGGCGCCGCGGTTGATCGCGAGCGCGGCTTGCTGTCGACGATCGTGCTCGAAATGGGCGGCTCGTCCGACCTGTGTGCGCAGCTTGCGCCGGGTGAACCGGTCATTCTCATGGGCCCGACCGGTCACCCGACTGAAACACCTGGTGACGAAAGCGTGCTGCTGATCGGCGGCGGGCTGGGCAACGCTGTGCTGTTCTCGATCGGGCAGGCGCTGCGAAAAAACGGCAGCCGCGTGCTCTATTTCGCCGGCTACAAACGCGCGATCGACCGTTACAAGGTCGACGAGATCGAGCGGGCGGCCGACGCCATCGTGTGGTGCTGCGACGAGCCGCCGGGCTTTCGCGCCGAGCGGGAGCAGGACAAAGCCTTCGTCGGCAACATCGTCGCGGCGCTCGACGCCTACGGATCGGGGGCGCTCGGCGAGGCGCCGATCCCGCTCGGCGAGGTCGATCGCGTGATCGCCATCGGCTCCGACGGCATGATGGCGGCGGTCTCCCAGGCGCGGCAGGGAATGCTGGCGCCGCATCTCAAACCCGGGCACAAGGCCATCGCCTCGATCAACTCGCCGATGCAGTGCATGATGAAGGAAATCTGCGCCCAGTGCCTGCAGGTGCATCGCGACCCTGCAAGCGGCGTCGAAAGCGTGGTGTTCTCCTGCTTCAACCAGGACCAGGACCTCGACCGCGTGGATTTCGACAATCTGCGCGCGCGACTCAACCAGAACGGCGTGCAGGAAAAGCTCACGCGGCTGTGGATCGACCGCTCGCTGCGCCATCTGGGCCTGCGGCAGACCGCGGCGGAGTGACGAGCAAGCAATCGGAGAAATCCGAGCCCGCGGGTTAGCCTGCTGCGATAAAACCATGGGAACGCTCCATGCAGCACACACCCGCCGTTACGCAGACCCTCGCCCGCTTTGCCGTCGAAGCCCGCTGGGATGACGTGCCGGACGCCGCGCGGCACGAGGCCAAGCGTGCGCTGATGAATTTCTTCGCTGTCGCGCTCGCGGGCTGCCGCGCCCCTCCCGTCGAGGTCGCGCGACAATCTCTTGCCGAGTTTTCCGGTCGCCAGCAGGCGACCCTGATCGGTCGCCGCGAACGCATGGATGCGCTGAGCGCGGCCTTTCTCAACGCGGCCGGCGCCAACGTCTCGGATTTTTGCGACACGCATGTCCCGACCGTCATCCATCCGACCGCTCCGATCGCGCCGGCGCTGTTCGCGTTGGCGCAACTGCGCCGCGTGAGCGGCGTCGAACTGCTGCTGGCGTTCATTCTCGGCGTCGAGATCGAATGCAGGATCGGCGGTGCCATTTCTCCCGGCCACTACGCCAAGGGCTGGCACATCACCTCCACCTGCGGCGTGTTTGGCGCGGCAACGGCTGCCGGCAAGCTCCTGGGGCTCGCTGAGGGCCGCATGATCTCCGCGCTCGGACACGCGGCCACGCAGTCGTGCGGCCTGTGTGAATGTCTGGGCTGGCCGGCCAAAAGCATCGGCGTCGGCAACAGCGCGCGCAACGGGCTGTGGTCCGCGCTGCTCGCCGAACGCGGTTTCGAAGGTCCGCCGGAGCCCATCGCCGGCGTGCAAGGCTTTCTCAGCGCGATGGCGGAGCCGCCGAACTGGTCAGCCTTGACCGAAGGCTTGGGCGAGACCTGGGAGATCGCGCAAAACTCGATCAAGCCTTATCCCTGCGGCTTCGTGATCCATCCCGTCCTCGATTGCGTGCTCGATTGGCGGCGCGACCACCCGACCGAGGCGATCGAGCGGGTGGTCGTGCGCGGCCATCCTCTGCTCAGCCACCGCACCGATCGGCCCGACGTTTCGACCGGCAGCGAATCGCAGGTGAGCGTGCAACACGCCGTCGCGGCCGCGCTCGTGCATGGCGAGGCGGGCTTGGATCAATTCAGCGACGAGTGCGTGTGCGATCCGCAGGTGATCGCGATGCGCCGCAGGGTCGAGGTGATCCGCGATCCGGCGATCGCGACGGTCGCAGCGGCGGTCGAGCTTTCGACCCGCGATGGGACCACGCACAGCCTTTCGACCTCCGCCGCGCGCGGCAGCCCGTCAAATCCGATGCGCGACCAGGATATCGAAGACAAGCTGCGCACGATTGCCGCGAGTTGGCGTGCCGGCCACGACGTCGAGCCGCTGATCGATGCGATCTGGACGTTGGAGAAAAGCAGCGACGTGTCGGGCGTGCTCGCACTGACGGTGCCGCGCGCCTGACGGGCGCGAAGCAGTCATACCGGCGCCGGTTGCCATGGCCCGGAGCGCGCGGCGCTCACACCGCTTTCGCCATGTCGCGCAGCTTGAATTTCTGGATTTTGCCGGTCGATGTCCGCGGCAGTTCGGTGAACACCACGTAGCGCGGGCATTTGTAGCCCGCGAGGTTCTTGCGGCACCAGGCGATGATATCGTCCCGCGTCGCCTTCTCTCCCGGCTTGAGCTCGATGAAGGCGCACGGCGTCTCGCCCCATTTGTCGTCGGGCTTGGCCACCACGGCGGCGGCTCCCACCGCGGGGTGCTTGTAGAGCGCATCCTCCACTTCGATCGATGAAATGTTCTCACCCCCGGAGATGATGAGGTCCTTGGAGCGGTCCTTGAGCTGGATATAGCCGTCGCGATGCATCACGCCGAGGTCGCCGGAATGAAACCAGCCGCCGGCGAACGCCTTCTCGGTCGCCGACTTGTTCTTGAGGTAACCCTTCATCACCACGTTGCCGCGGAACATCACTTCGCCCATGCTCTCGCCGTCCCACGGCACCGCCTTGAGCGTGTCGGGGTCGCGCACGTCGAGTGCCTCGAGCGGCACGTAGCGCACGCCCTGGCGCGCCTTCATCGCCGCCTGCTCGGACGGCGACAGCGCGTCCCAGCCGGTTCGCCATTCGTTGACGGCGGCGGGGCCATAGGTCTCGGTTAGCCCGTAGAGATGGGTGACGTTGAATCCGGCGGCCTTCATCGCCGCCAGCACCGCTTCCGGCGGCGGCGCCGCCGCGGTGAAGAATTCGACCACATGCGGCAGAGGCTTCTTCTCCTCGGCCGGCGCGTTGAGCAGCGTCGCCATTACGATCGGCGCACCGCAGAGATGCGTGACCTTGTGGCGGGCGATGGCGTCGTACATGGCCGGCGCGCGCACTTGGCGCAGGCACACATGCGTGCCGGCGACCACCGATATCGTCCATGGGAAGCACCAGCCGTTGCAGTGGAACATCGGCAGCGTCCAGAGATAGACGCTGTGCTTGTCCATGCTGCCGGTGAGGACGTTGCCGATCGCGAGGAGATAAGCGCCGCGGTGGTGATAGACCACGCCCTTGGGATCGCCGGTCGTGCCGGACGTATAGTTGAGCGAGATCGCATCCCACTCGTCGTCGGGCATTTTCCAGGCGAAGTCCGCATCGCCCGCGGCGAGAAAATCCTCGTATTCGATCGCGCCCAGCCGTTCGCCCGCGCCCGCGAACTCGGGATCGTCGTAATCGACGACCAGCGGCTTGCCCTTGGCGAGCGCGAGCGCCTCTTTCGCCAGCTTGGAGAACTCGCGGTCGGCGATCAGCACCTTCGACTCGGCGTGGTCGAGCTGGAAAGCCACGGTGGCGGCGTCCAGGCGCGTGTTGATGGTGTTGAGCACCGCGGGGGTCATGGGCACGCCGTAGTGGCATTCGAGCATCGCGGGCGTGTTGGCGAGCAAGACCGAGACCGTGTCGCCGCGCTTGATGCCGCGCCGGGCGAGCGACGACGCAAGCTGGCGCGCGCGCGCGTAGAATTCGGCGTAGCTGCGCCGCAGCGGTCCGTGAATGATGGCGGTATGGTCGGAAAAGACGGCGGCCGCCCGCTCCAGGAAGGTGAGGGGGGTGAGCGGCTGGAAGTTCGCGGGGTTACGGTCGAGATCGATGTCGTAGGGCGTCATGTCTGGCCTGCCGCGCAAAGCTTACGAATGGTAAGCCTTGCAATCAATCCGCGGCAGGCTGCGTGGTGGGAGCGGCGCTTCAGCGCATCGGGACGGCCGGCGGTAACGGGATTTCCCTCTCCGCCATCACCGCGCGCAGGCGGTCCGGATAGTCCGTGATGATGCCGGCGACGCCCATTTGGATCAGCCGCTCCATGTCGGGACGCCCGTTGATGGTCCAGGGGATGACCTTAAGGCCGAGCGCCTGTGCTTCGGCAAGCGATGCCGCCGTCACGTCGCGCTGGTTCGGCGACCAAACCGAACAGCCGGCCGCGGCCACCAGCCGCGGCGCCGAACCGCCAAAATCATCGATGTCCAGTCCCGCCGTCCATGGCGATGCGCCCGGCTGGCCGCGCTGTAGGGTGTCGCCGCTGCCTCCATCGATGCTCAGGCAGACGCGCTCGATCTCCGGCGCGATGCGGCGCATGATCGCAAGCGTGCGCCAATCGAAGGACTGAACGCTGACCCGCGCGGCGAGCTCCGCCTCGCGCACCGCTCGTGCTACGGCGGCGGCAAAGGTCTCCGGGTCCGGTGTGTCGGCCCCCGACGTCGGCGTCAATTTGGTTTCAATATTGAAGCGGACATGGTCGGCCTTCGCTTGCCGTGCCAGATCGAATACCTCCATCAATGTCGGGATGCGCACGCCATCCATTCCGCGTTGCTCCGGAAAGGCCGCGGCGTAGGTCGTGCCCGGCTTCAAGCGTCCGACGTCATAGCGCTGCAGCTGCGCCAATGTGAGCGAACGGATCGCGGGCCCCTCGGCGGCGAGAAACGTGCCGTCCGCTCCGCGCGTGTGGTCGGGGTTGAGACGGCTGTCGTGGCTGACGACGAGAACCCCATCGCTGGTCATGGCGAGATCGAGCTCGAGCGTGGTCACGCCGATCGACAGCGCGGTCGCGAAGGCCGGCAGCGTGTTTTCCGGCGCCAGACCGCGGGCGCCGCGATGGCCTTGCAGGTCGAATGCGCCGGCCGCCGAACATAGGACCACGCTGACGATAACGATCGCAGCCGCAATGATTTTCTCCATGGGAAGCGCTCCGTTGAGGCTCGTGCCGCAGCCTCGAGCGGCCGATGCTTACGACAACTGCGAGAACCTATTGTGACGCCGTCACATCGCGCGAATGGCGCTGGCGCCTTGCCAGATCAGGGCCAGCGAGATCACAAACATCAGCAGGTAGGTGATCCGGTAGAACAGCTCGGTCGGCGTCCTGCGCGCGAGCCAGAGGCCGAAAAAATTGGTGGCGACCGCGAACGGCAGAAGCACGGCCGATGTCGCTAGCGTCCGCGGCGAGAACTGGCCGAGCGCAAAATAAGGCACGAGCTTCATCACGTTGACCAGGGCGAAGAAGATGATGGTCGTGCCGATCAGCGTGAACTTGTCGAGCCGCTGCGGCAAAATGTGCACCTGGTAGGGCGGCGCGCCGACCTGAATGATGGTCGAAGTGAAGCCCGCAAGCGAGCCCCAGAACATCCCAGCCGGCACGCTCGGCCGGCGCGGTTGCGACGGCACCTTGCCGAAGGTGCTGTAGAGCGAAAAACACACGCCGGTCCCGCCGACCGCGATCTCCACATAGGCGTTCGACACATAGGCGGCGAACAGCCAGGCCGCGCCGACGCCCACGACCGAGCCCGGGAGCAGTACCTTGAGATTCCAGGCGCTCCATCGGCGGCGGTAGATCCACACCGAGATCACATCCTGGCACAGCAGGATGGGCAGCAGGATCGCCGCCGCCTGCAAAGGCGGCATGGTGAGCGCAAGCAGCGGGGTCGAGATCATGCCCGCGCCCGCGAAGCCGCCCTTGCCGAGACCGAGCGCGGTGATGGCGGGAATCGCGAGCAGATAGAACAGCGGATCGGTGATCACAGCGATGACTTGGGAAGGGACGAGTGGGAAACGCTCGCGTTGATTCGGATCAAAGCGCAGCTGCCCCGCGTGCGCCAGCACTTTGCCGCATAGCCGCGTTGTGCGCTCGGCGCGACTTGCAAACGCCACGCGCGCGCTCACAATAGCGCCAAACGACGGGCGATGTGCCCGTCCTCCTCCCGCACGGCGTGCGGCCGTTCCTCGGGACGAGGTCGTCAGCCTGAGGGAGCAGCGCCATGGATGCCCGCACGAGCCGCTATCACGACGTCTACGCCCGCTGGCAGCGCGACCCGCAGGGCTTTTGGGGTGAGGCGGCGCGGGACATCGACTGGATCGAGCCGCCCAAGCAGGTGTTCGATCCCAATGCCGGCGTCTACGGCCGCTGGTTCACCGGCGGCGTCTGCAACACCTGCTGGAACGCGGTCGACCGCCACGTCTTGCGCGGGCGCGGCGAGCAGGCGGCGATCATCTACGATTCGCCGCTCGCGGGTCAAAAGCGCACCATCAGCTATCACCGCCTGCAGGTGGAGACGCAGGTGCTCGCCGCGATCCTGCGCAATCTCGGCGTCGAGAAGGGCGATCGCGTCGTCCTCTACATGCCGATGGTGCCGGAAGCGGTGATTGCCATGCTCGCTTGCGCGCGCATCGGCGCGGTGCACTCGGTGGTGTTCGGCGGCTTCGCGGCGAACGAGCTCGCGACCCGCATCGATGATGCCAAGCCGAAGCTGATCCTGTCGGCGAGCTGCGGCCTCGAGGTCGGCCGCATCGTCAAATACAAGCCGTTGCTCGACGAGGCGATCGCGCTCGCCCGCCACAAGCCCGACGCTTGTCTCATCCTGCAGCGCCCGCAGCAGGAGGCCGCGCTCGTTCCTGGCCGCGACCACGACTGGGCGAAGCTGCGCGACGAGGCGATCGTGTTCGCGCGCTCGGTCTACGATTGCGTGCCGGTCGCGGCGACCGATCCGCTCTACATCCTCTACACCTCGGGAACGACCGGACGACCCAAGGGCGTCGTGCGCGACAATGGCGGTCACATGGTCGCGCTCAAATGGTCGATGCAGAATCTCTACGGCGTCGAGCCGGGCGAAGTCTATTGGGCCGCCTCCGACGTCGGCTGGGTGGTCGGCCACAGCTACATCGTCTATGCGCCGCTGCTGCACGGCTGCACCTCGATCCTGTTCGAAGGCAAGCCGGTGGGCACGCCCGATGCCGGCGCGTTCTGGCGCGTGATCGCCGAACACGGCTGCATCGCCATGTTCACGGCGCCCACCGCGTTCCGCGCCATCAAGAAGGAGGATCCGCAAGGCAAGCTGCTCGCGCAATACGATCTGAGCAAATTCCGCACCCTCTTTCTCGCCGGCGAGCGCGCCGATCCCGACACGGTGCAGTGGGCGGAGAAGCTCCTCAGGGTGCCGGTGATCGACCACTGGTGGCAGACCGAGACCGGCTGGGCGATCGCGGGCAATCCGGTGGGCCTGGGGCAGCTGCCGGTGAAGTACGGTTCGACGTCGGTGGCGATGCCCGGCTACCAGATCGACATCGTGGACGATGCGCGCAAGCCGGTGGCGGCCAACAAAATCGGTTCGATCGTCATCAAGCTCCCGCTGCCGCCGGCGTGCCTGCCGACGCTGTGGCAACAGGATGAGCGCTTCAAAGAGAGCTACTTGGCCGAATTCCCCGGCTACTACAAGACGGCGGATGCCGGATTCAAGGACGAGGACGGCTACATCCACGTCATGAGCCGCACCGACGACATCATCAACGTTGCCGGCCACCGGCTCTCGACCGGCGGCATGGAGGAGGTGCTGGCCGCGCACAAGGATGTCGCCGAATGCGCCGTGATCGGGGTCGTCGACGAACTCAAGGGCGAGGTCCCTTGCGGCTTCATCGTGCTCAAGGCCGGCGTCAACCGGCCGGTCGCCGAGATCGAGCAGGAATGCATCGCGCTCATGCGCGAAAAAATCGGGCCGGTCGCGGCGTTCAAGCTCGCGATCGCAGTCGCCCGGCTGCCGAAGACGCGTTCGGGGAAAATCTTGCGCGGCACCATGAAGAAGATCGCCGACGGCGAGGCCTGGACCATGCCGGCGACGATCGACGATCCCGCGATCCTGGGCGAGATCGGCGCCGCGCTGAAGGGCAGGGGTTTGGGAGCTTGAAGGGCCGACAAGCGAAATGACGGGCGCACATGACCTGCACATTCGCGTGATGCGGCCCGACGAGATCGCGCTCGCCGCCGATTGGGCGGCGGCGGAAGGCTGGAATCCCGGCCTCGACGACGCCGCCTGCTTTGTCACCGTCGACCCAGATGGCTTTTTCATCGGCGAGCTCGACGGCGCGCCGGCCGCGACCATCTCCTGCGTCAATTACGACGAGCGGTTCGCCTTCCTCGGCTTCTACATCGTGCGAGGCGATGTGCGCGGCCGTGGCCATGGGTTACGCATGTGGAACGCGGCCATCGCGCACGCTCCGGGGCGCACCATCGGTCTCGACGGCGTGGTGGCGCAACAGGAAAACTACCGTAAATCGGGCTTCCAGCTCGCGTATGCCAATATCCGCTACGGCGGCACCGTCGCGGCTCGTCCGGCGCCGCCGGCGGGGATCGTGCCGCTCGCGGACGTGCCGTTCGCAACCGTTGAGGCGGACGACGCCACGGTGTTTCCGGCACCGCGCGTGCCGTTCCTGCGCGCATGGACCAGCGCGCGCGGGCATATCGGCCGCGCGCTCGTGCGCGACGGCAGCCTTGCTGCTTGGGGCGTGATCCGCCCATGCCGGAGCGGCCGCAGGATCGGCCCGCTGGTGGCCGACGACCGCGCCGCCGCCGAGGCCGTGTTCGCGGCGCTGCTCGCGGCGGATGGCGCGCGCGAAGTCTTTCTCGACGTCCCTAGTGTCAATAGTGAAGCGGTCGCGCTGGCGCACGACCACGGCCTTACGCCGGTATTCGAGACCGCGCGGATGTATACTGGAGCGATCCGCCCCGTCCGCCTCGAGCGCGTGTTCGGCGTCACCACATTCGAGCTGGGGTGACTGAGGAACGAACCTGACCAACAACGGGAGCTGCAATGGTGGGTGGATCGACGATCAGCAAGCTCATCTCGATCGTTGCCGGGACTTATCTTTTGGGAGCGTATGCCATGGCCGCAGATGGATTGACGACGATAGCGAGCGACTACGGGCCGAAGGAAACCATGGATCGGCTCGAAGCCGAGATCAAGGCAAAGGGCATGACCGTGTTCGCACGCGTCGACCACGCTGCCGGGGCCGCGCAGGCGGGCCTGTCGTTGCGGCCGACCGAGGTGCTCCTATTCGGCAACGCCAAGGCTGGCACCCCGCTCATGCAGGCCAACCAGACGATCGGCATCGATCTGCCGTTGAAGGCGCTGGTTTGGCAGGATGCCGACGGCAAGGTGTGGCTCTCCTACAATGAGCCGAACTGGCTTGCGACGCGTCACGGGCTGGCGGCCGCAACCAAGCCGACGGTCGACGCCATGGCGGGCGGCCTCGGCGCGCTCGCAAGGGGCGCCGCCGGCAAGCAGTGACGCGTGGCTTCTGGGTTGCCAGGTTCATTGGAAAATAGGGTTATGAGCACCGCATCCCCTCGATCCAGCCCCGATCCACTCAACCGCGCCTCGCCGCACAACCCGTTGATCGACCGCATCCCGCCGGGCTGGGGCGATACCATCGTCCTGCTCGGGCGCATTCTCATCGGGGGCATTTTCGTCCAGAGCGGCTTCGACAAATTGATGGGCCTCGACGCATTCGCCGCGGGTCTGGAGGCGCGAGGGCTGCCCGCCGCCCTGGTGCCGGTGCTGGCGCCGATCGGGGCGAGCGTCGAATTTTTCGGCGGTCTCGCCATCGTCTTTGGGTTGATGACGCGCTGCGCCGCACTGCTGATGATCGCTTTCGTGATCGTCGCGACGCTGATCTCGCATCGCTTCTGGGTGCTTCAGGCGGCGGAGCGCCGCACCCAGAGCGTCCACTTTGCCAAGAACGTGGCGATTATCGGCGGCTTCTTATTCCTCTTCGTCACTGGCGGCGGCCGCTACAGCCTGGAGCGCTGGTGGCGCAGCAGCAAATAGCTCGCTATTCGCTCTTGCCGCCGAGCTGTTTGAGCTTGGCGAACACGGCGTCGACGTTGAGCTCGTCGGCCGGCTTCTTCTCTTCGGGTTCGGGTTCGCGGCGAATGGTCGTCTCCGACGCGGGCAACAGCGTGGCGCCCTGAGCCTCGGCGTCGACCGGCTTCTCCTTGGCGGCGCGGTGAACCTCGAGATCGAGATCGATCTGCGAGCATAGACCGAGCGTGACTGGATCCATCGGCTGCAGGTTCGATGCATTCCAGTGGGTGCGCTCGCGGATCGCCTGGATGGTGGACTTGGTGGTCCCGACGAGCCGCATGATCTGGCTGTCCTTGAGCTCGGGATGGTTGCGCACCAGCCAGAGGATGGCGTTCGGGCGGTCCTGGCGGCGCGATACCGGCGTGTAGCGCGGGCCCTTCTTCTTCTTGGCCTCGGGCAGGCGCACCTTGGGGTCGAGCAGCTTAAGGCGATAGTCCGGATCGGCGACGGCTTTCTCGATCTCCTCGCGGCTGAGCTGACCGGTGAGCACGGGATCGAGGCCTTTGATGCCCTGCGCGGCATCGCCGTCGGCGATCGCCTTCACCTCGAGCGGGTGAAGCTTGCAGAAGTCGGCGACCTGATCGAACGAGAGGGCGGTGTTCTCGACCAGCCACACGGCGGTTGCTTTCGGCATCAGCGGCGCTGCGGTCATGGCGAAATCTCCTCTGCGCTCCGTCCGCCCTCGCGGGCGAAGCTTGGTGTCATCGGTGATGACGGAAGTGGCCAAAATATAGGCATTCCACCTGGGGCGGCGCAATGGGGCAGTGCCCGGCAAAAAGTCCGTTCGTTCCAGCGCGAGCGGCGACCGAGTTCCCCCTGGATTCCTGCCTTTGCGGGAATGAGCTGAGTTTCAATGCAGCCTCTGTCGTGACACACGCCTAGCCTCGCGTCGGGTCGAGCACGATCTTGCCCAGCGATTCGCCCGATTCGACCAGTCGATGCGCCTCGGCGGCGCGCGACAGTGGCAGAACCCGCTCGATCTGCGCCTTGATCCTGCCAGCCGCCGCGGCGGCGAAACATTTCGGCACGTCGGCGGGGTGATAGCCGGGCTGGCCCTTGATGGTGATGCGCTTGTGATAGAGGTGCGCGAAGTCGATCGCGACGTGCGGCCCCGCATGCGCCCCGGCGGTGACCAGTCGGCCGTCGAAGCCGATGGCGCGGAAGGCCTTCGGCAGCACCTTCGGATTGGCGATGTTGTCATAGAGTACGTCGACGCCCTTGCCGTCGGTCAGCGCCATCACCTCGGCCTGCAAGTCGCAGGCGTTGTAGTTCACGGCGTGGTCGGCGCCGAGTTCGAGACCCGTTTTCACGCGTTCGTCGGAACCCGCCGCCGCGATCACCTTGGCGCCGATCACGTTCTTGGCGATCTGGATGCCGATCGAGCCGAGGTTGCCGCCTGCGCCCATGATCAGCACGGTCTCGCCGGCTTTGAGCCCGGCGACGTTGACGAGCAGATTCCAGGCGGTCGGCACATGGCGCATGACGACGGCGGCGTGGTGGAAGTCGAGATGATCGGGGAGTTCGATCGCGGCGCAGGCCGGCACCGCGACCATCTCGGCAAAGCCGCCGGGCCGCTTGATGCCCATCATGCCGGTCGGCCCGGCGTAGTCCTTGTGGTCCTCGGGGCAAATATCGAGCGGCATGACGCCGGCGGCGGCGACCCGCATGCCGGGTTGCCAGCGCGTGACCCCGGCGCCGAGCGCATCCACGACGCCGGCGCAGTCGACGCCTGGAATGAGCGGAAGCACGGGCCCACGCGCGCGCTCGTTGCCGGCCCGCAAGCTTACGTCGAGCACGCGATTGACCGTGGCGGCGTGAATGCGGATGCGGATTTCACCTGCGCGCGGCTCGGGGTCCGGCACGCTCTCGTATTTGAGCACCTCCGGCGGGCCGTAGTGGTGGATGACGATCGCTTTCATGCGCCTCCTTCATCGGTGCGAATTTTTCAAGGGGGTGGAAGTTGCGAAAGAAGGCTTGCTCCGTCAATCGACGATGACGCCGTGCGAGACGCGTTGCGCCTCCCTCTTCCCCCCAAGCGGGGGAGGGAGAAGATGTGGCACCATCCGTCGTAATGCGCGAGTGATGGTTCGGCGGAAATCCGCTCTAAGGAACGAGGGTCTCATGGATGCGAACGACAAATACGCCTGCGCCGAGCTGATCCAAGCCTGGGGCCTTTATCGCGACCAGGGCAAGTGGCCGCAACTGCTCGCAACCTTCGTGCCGGAGGGACAGATTGCGGTCTCCTGGTTCAGCGGAAGCTTTCGCGAATTCGTCGACCGCTGCCGGCAGAGCTTCGAGGCCGGACAGCGTTCCAAACATCTCATTTTTCCCTCCGTGGTGCGCCTCGCGGGCGATCGCGCGCTGGCCGAGACCAATATCGTCATCCTGGTGCGCCAGAAAATCGTCGGGGTGATCGCCGACATGACATCCTATGCGCGTTTCCTCGACCGGCTGGAGCGACGAGGGGGTCGCTGGGGCATCGCCGAGCGCGCCGCGATCTACGAGCGCGACCGGCTCGACCCGGTTGAACCCTCGGAGGCGTTCGACAAGCTGTTCGCGGCGAGCGACCTCTCGATCTATCCCGAGGCTTACCGCTACATGGCCGCCCGACTCAACGCCGCCGGGCGCGCGCTCGCGCCGGTGGTCCATTGCGACGGCTCTGCGCAGACGGCGCAACTGTACGCACGCTACGAGGCGTGGCTCGGCGGGACGTAGCGAGCCGCGGTCGACGCGACGCTGCGGGGTTGCGTTCGGCCGGGAATTCGGGCCAGCGCGTCGCTTGACAGAGGAAGGGCATAAGGCCATGTCGAATGGCGCGAGCGACGGCCGCAGCCGAGGTCCATAATGACGGTGTCCCAAGCCCTTGGAACCGACCCAAAGCCCCCGCTGAAGGTGCTGCTGTGCTCTCCGCGCGGCTTTTGCGCCGGGGTCGTGCGCGCCATCGACACGGTCGAGCGGGCGCTCGCCCGCTACGGCGCGCCGGTCTATGTGCGTCACGAGATCGTACACAACCGCTACGTGGTCGAAAGCCTCAAGGCCAAGGGCGCCATCTTCGTGGAAGAGCTCGACGAGATTCCCGATACCGAGGCGCCCGTCATTTTCTCCGCACATGGCGTGCCGAAGTCGATTCCCGAGCAGGCCAAGAAGCGCAACCTGTTCGCCCTCGACGCCACCTGTCCGCTGGTGACGAAGGTGCACCGCGAGGCCGAGATCCACCATAAGCGCGGCCGCGAGATCGTGCTGATCGGTCACGCCGATCATCCCGAAGTGGTCGGAACGGTCGGGCAGTTGCCCGCCGGCGCCATCACGCTGGTCCAGTCGGTCGACGAGGTCGCGCGCTTCGTGCCGCGCGATCCCGGTCGCCTCGCCTACGTGACGCAGACGACGCTTTCGGTCGACGATACCGCTGACATCGTCGCGGCGCTGAAGGTGCGCTTTCCGGAGATCCACGGGCCGCACAAGGAAGACATTTGCTACGCCACCACCAACCGCCAGGAGGTGGTCAAAAAGGTAGCGCCTCTGGTCGAGGCCATGGTCGTGGTCGGATCGCCCAATTCCTCGAATACCCAGCGCCTCAAGGAAGTCGCCGAACGCGCCGGTTGCCCGCGCGCGGCGCTGGTGCAGCGCGCCAAGGAAATCGATTGGTCGGTGTTCGGTGCGATCGCGAGCCTCGGCGTGACCGCCGGAGCGTCCGCGCCAGAGGTCTTGGTCGAGGAGGTCATCGGCGCCTTCGCCGAGCGCTACGTGGTGAACGTGGAGACTGTCACCACCGCCGACGAGGACATGTTCTTTCCGCTGCCGCGGGTGTTGCGGGGAACCGAGGCAGCGGAATGAGCGCGCACGCGGTGCAGCCGGTCGGGGGATCAGCGGCCACACGTCAGCTATGGGAAATCAGGGGTTAGCACGTCCTCATCGAATGCTGACCGCGGATTTAACGTCGCCTGCAAGCCGGGACACGCATGAGGGATAAACGTGGCCGTCTACACCGATGTGGTGGCGGAAGACCTCGGGGCCTTTCTTGCCGGTTACGACGTCGGAGAACTGCTCGCCTATAAGGGCATCGCTGAAGGTGTCGAGAATTCGAATTTCCTCGTCCACACCAGTCGCGGCTATTTCATTCTCACCCTCTACGAGCGGCGCGTGGCGGCCAAGGACTTGCCGTTTTTTCTGGCCTTGATGGAGCACCTGCACGCGCGCGGCATCAGCTGTCCGCAGCCGGTCGAGAACAGGCGGGGCGAGGTGCTGGGGCAGATCGCCGGCCGTCCGGCGGCAATGATCACCTTCCTCGACGGCATGTGGATTCGGCGGCCATCGCCGACCCACTGCGCCGCGCTCGGCGAGGCGCTGGCGCGGCTGCATCTCGCCGGCCTCGATTTCGAGCGCAGCCGCGCCAATACGCTTTCGGTCAGCGGCTGGCGGCCGCTCTACGAGAATTGCAGCGCGCGCGCAAACGAGGTACAGCCCAACTTGAAGCAATTTCTCGCCGCCGAATTGTCGCATCTCGAAAAAGCGTGGCCATCGAACTTGCCGCAAGGCGTCATCCACGCCGATCTCTTTCCCGACAACGTGTTCTTCCTCGGCAACAAGCTCTCCGGATTGATCGACTTCTATTTCGCCTGCACCGACGCGCTCGCCTACGACGTCGCGATTTGCCTCAATGCCTGGTGCTTCGAGACAGATCATTCCTACAACGTGACCAAGGGCAGGAGCCTGCTGCAAGCCTATGCGCAGGTGCGGCCGCTCTCCGATGAGGAACGCCGCGCGCTGCCATTGCTCGCCCGCGGCGCGGCCTTGCGCTTTATGTTGACGCGGCTGGTCGACTGGTTCGACGTGCCGCCGGGTGCGCTGGTGCGGCCGAAGGACCCGTTCGAATATTACCGCAAACTGCGCTTCCACCAGGCGGTCAAGAGCGTGCGCGACTACGGAATCGAGGAATGAGCGAGCCGCACGTCGTGGTCCACACCGACGGCGCCTGCTCGGGCAATCCGGGGCCGGGCGGCTGGGGTGCAATCCTCGCCTTCGGCGATCACACGAAGGAGATCAAGGGCGGCGAGGCTCACACCACCAACAACCGGATGGAATTGATGGCCGCGATCGCGGCGCTCGAAGCGCTCAAGCGGCCCTGTCTCGTCGACATTCACACCGACAGCCAATACCTGCGCAACGGCACGCTGTCGTGGATCAACCAATGGAAGCGCAACGGCTGGCGCACCAGCGACAGAAAGCCGGTCAGGAATGTCGATCTTTGGCAGCGGCTCGATGCGCTCTTGGCGCGCCACCGGGTGCGCTGGCACTGGGTGCGCGGCCATGCCGGCCACGCGCTCAACGAGCGTGCCGATGAGCTGGCGCGCGAGGGGCTCAAGGAGGCGCGACGCCGCGCCGGACAGAGCCCGCCGGCGGCGTCCGCGGGTGATTAAAGCTGCTTGAGCAGCGCGTCGCCGCCCGACACCTCGACCTTGCCCGGCGCTTCCTCGATGCTGAGCTTCTTCACCACGCCGTCCTCCACCAGCATGGCATAGCGTTTTGAGCGCGTGCCGAGGCCGTTGCCCGAGCCGTCGAAGATCAGGTCGATCGCCTTGGCGAACTCGCCGTTGCCGTCGGCGAGGAAATCGATCTTGTCGGCGCCGGTCGCTTTCTTCCAGGCGTCCATCACGAACACGTCGTTGACGGACGTGAGCGCGACGGTGTTGACCCCCTTCGCCTTGATCGCATCGGCATGCTGCGTGATCGAGGGCACATGCATCTTGTGGCAGGTGCCGGTGAAGGCGCCGGGCACCGCAAACAGCGCGACCTTCTTGCCCTTGAAGATGTCATCGGTGCTCTTCCACGCCGGCCCGTCCGACGTCATCACGCGAAACTTCGCCTCGGGCAGTCGATCGCCGACCTTGATGGGCATGGTTCTCTTCCTCTCGCTTGCGGTTGAACCTTGTTCGAGCCTCGCCGTGCCGCTCGCAGATCCGGCCGCGGGGCCCGCGGGCGCCCAAATTAGCGCGCCCGCCGAATTAGTCGAGACGGGTCATGACCTCGATTGCGATATTGCCCGCGACGGCGGTGAGCGCGACGGGAATGCCTTCGTACGTCACTCCCGGCGGTGCGCCCTCGAGCGCGAAGGCGAAGCGTTGCAAGCCGGCTGGAGCGCCGTCGACCGCCTTCGGCACCGGCAGTGCCCAATCCGGCGTCGGTCCTTCGGCGAACAGGGTGACGCGAGCTCCAGTGGGGGCTGCGACGTCGACAATGACGCGGCGCCGACCGGCGCCGTCCTCGCGCCGGACCGATTTGATGGCGAGCGTCGCGCTTTCGCCCAGCACGGCCTTTTTCGGAACCCGCGCCTCGGCCGCGGCGAGGGCAGCGTCCTGCGACGACGAGCCGCCGGTCAACACGAGCTCAGCCTTTCCTTCCGCCGGCACGCACAGCGTCTCGCACACCGCATAGTCGAGCCTGAGACGCAGCTTGACCGGTTTCGCGCCATTCTCCCGCACGACCGCAAGCGGCAGGATGACGTCACCGGTATATCCAATCGTGACCAGGTCGTGTTCCGGAATGGGCTGCGGCGCGGGCCACAGCACGTCGACGGCCTTGACGTTCTGCGATCCGGTAAAGTCGAAGCGTGGCGGCACGCCGGCGTCGCCGGGGTAGCGCCAATAGGTGTGCCAGCCGCTCTTGAGTCGGATCTCGACGCCGGCACGGACGACTTTGCCCGCCCCCGCCGAGCCGGCGATAAGACGCACGGCGCTGCGGGCATCGCCGTCCCACGGCGAGGCGTCATCGGCTGCGCTCGCGCTGGCGGCGGCGATGAGGCTCAGCGCACAGATGCCGATCGCACCTGGCGCGGCGGTCCGCCGCAGCCGAATAAAGCCGCTCATCCTCATGGCTCGATTTAGGGGTGAAACTTTGCGCGCACTACTGAATTCATCGTGAGCCGGTACGTGATCGGAACCGGACCGGTTCTGGAAAGATACATGAAAAAGACACATATCTTACTTTTCCGCGCTCAATCACATATCTTATCTTACTTTTCCGCTCTTACTTTTCCGCGCTCAATCATGGCACGAAGCATGCATAGACTCTTGACCAGGGCGTGCGGCGTTTGCAATTGGCACCCAATCAGGTAGCATTTCCACATGCGGTTCACTCGCAAGTCAGGCATGCAAGACGACGAGGCGTCGTCGGACGTCGATCCTGAGCAGGGGCAGCCTGAGTCGGTGCCCTCGGGCAAGTCCGCCAAATCCCACGTCGATCCCAACGCGCCGCGGCGAGACTCCGTGACAGCGGGCAAGTCCGCCAAGTCCAGGCCGCAGCAGCGCAAGGCGCCCAAGCGCGGCTATCTCGACGGACAGATGCTGATCGCGATGCCGTCCATGGGCGATGACCGCTTCACCCGCAGCGTGATCTATGTTTGCGCCCATTCGACCGAGGGCGCCATGGGCATCATCGTCAACCAGCCCGCGGCGCACATCAGCTTTGCCGACCTGTTGGTGCAGCTCGACGTCATTCCGGCGGCGGAGATCATTCAGCTTCCGCGGCGCGCGGGCGGCGTGAAGGTGCTCAAGGGCGGGCCGGTCGATACCCAGCGCGGCTTCGTACTGCATTCGAGCGATTTCTTCATCGAGAACTCGACGCTGCCGATCGACGAGGGCATCTGCCTGACCGCGACGCTCGACATTCTCAAGGCGATCGCGCGGGGGGACGGACCACAGAGCGCGATCCTGGCGCTCGGGTATGCCGGGTGGGCGCCGGGCCAGCTGGAGAACGAGATCCAGCATAACGGCTGGCTGCATTGCTCGGCCGATCCCGAGCTGATTTTCGGTCAGGACACCAGCGGCAAATACCAGAAGGCGCTGAAGAAGATCGGCATCGATCTCGGCATGCTCTCGAGCGAGGCTGGGCACGCGTAACGCAGCCGCGCGCGCGTCGGATCGGGCCTGCCTGCGGACCTAAACCGTGTCTCGATCAGTAGCTGTCATGCGCGGGTTTGACCCGCGCATCCATCCTCTTTGCACAAGAGTCTCTGCGAAGATAGATGGATTGCGGTCATGAGCGCGTCCAGGTGCGTCTACAACGCGTCACGACGGCAATGACGACCTCGCCTTCGCCTATCCGCGTGCGCGCGAGGGCGAGTGGAGTCCGGCTTGCTACTGGAGGATTCGTTTGCGGGGCGCGGGATCGCTCTCTTCGCGCACATCATCGTCCTGCAGCAGCGCCTTGGCGTCGTCCGCGCTCATCGGCTCGCCGAAGTGATGGCCCTGCGCATATTCGCAACCGAGCTGAGAGAGCTCGACCGCGTCCGAATCTGTTTCCGCGCCCTCGGCCACCACTTCCATGCCGAGATCGTGCGCGAGCGAGATGATCGAGCGCAGGACCACGGGGCGCGCCCCCTTGCCGTTCGTGCGCACGAACGACTGGTCGATCTTGATGGTGTCGAACGGGAAGCGCTGCAGGTAGGCGAGCGAGGAGTGGCCGCTGCCGAAATCGTCGAGCGCCAGGCCTGCGCCAAGGTCGCGGATTCGCTGCAGCATCTGCGCGGTGTGCTCGGGATTCTCCATCACCAGTGCCTCGGTGAGCTCGAGCTTGAGCGTGCCGCGCGCAAGCCCCGCACGCGCAATCACCGTGCGCAGATCGTGAATGAGGTCCTGCCGCAGCAATTGCCGCGACGATATGTTGACGGTGGCGAACACCGAATCGCGGCGGCGCACGGCACGCTGCCAGCTGCTCAACTCGCGGGCGGTGCGCTCCAACACGTACATGCCGAGATCGACGATGAGGCCGACCTCCTCGGCCATGGCGATGAACTCGGACGGCGCGGCGCGGCCCATTTTGGGGTGATCCCAGCGCGGCATCGCCTCGAAGCCCGCGACCGAACGGTCCTCGAGCCGCACGATCGGCTGGTAGAAGATCTTGATCTGCTCGCGCTCGAGCGCCCGCCGCAGCTCGGATTCGAGCGTCACCCGGTCGCTCTGGCGCGCCCGCATCGAGGGCTTGAACACTTCGATGCGGTCGCCGCCGATGCGCTTGGCGTGGTACATCGCGAGCTCGGCATCCTTGAGCACCTCCTCGGCGCGGCGCGGCTCACCGTCTCCCAGCGCGATCCCAATCGAAGCGGTGAGAAACAGCTCGCGGTCATTGAAGGTGATGGGCGCGCGCAGTCCTTTGCGCAGCGTCTCGGCAAAGTTGATGATGCGCTCGGTTTCCCGCTCCGACAGCAGAATGAGCCCAAACTGGTCGCCTGAGAGTCGCGCAAGCGTGTCCTGCGGCTTCAACAGCCGTCCGAGCCGCCGCGCCAGCGTCAGCAGAATCGAATCGCCGACCGCGATGCCAACGGAATCGTTGACCTGCTTGAAGCGGTCGAGATCGATCACGATCACGGTCGGCTTGATCGCGGGATCGGTCTTGGCGAAGGTGAGCACGCCCTCCAGCCGGTCGAGAAAGAGCTCGCGATTGGGCAGCCCGGTCAAATTGTCGTGCACCGCGTCGTGCAGGAGCCGCTCCTCGGCGTTCTTGAACTCGGTGACGTCGGTGAGCGTGCCCACGAGCCGCACCACCTCGCCGTCCGATCCCACCACGGGCCGCGCCTTCAGCGCGAACCAGAGGTAATGGCCGTCGGGCGTGCGCAGGCGGAAATCCTGGCTGAGCCTGCCGCGCCGCTGCTCCAGTACGCTGTCGAGCACGGCGCGGAAGCGGTCGCGGTCGAGCGGGTGCAGTACCTCGAGCCAACCTGCCGCCGAACCTTCGAGCGCGCCGCGCTTGAGGCCGAGCAGCGCCTCGGTCTCCGGGCTGGTGAACACCTTGTCGGCGGAGACATCCCAGTCCCAGATCATGTCGCCGGCGCCGGTGAGCGCGAGCGCGCGGCGCTCGACGTCGGAGACGATACTGCTGGTGACGCCGCCGGCGAAGGCATGCTGCATCACGGTGAAGCCGATCAGCATCACGATCAGGACCAGCCCGCCGAGCAGGGCCGGCCCGACGACGTCGTTGGTGATGACCGCCGTCACCGCCAGCGCCGCCATGATCACCCACAGCACGAGCAGCAGCCAGGTCGGGATCAGCAGCACGGCGCGGTCGAAGCCGTGGAACGACAGATAGACGACCAGCGCGAAGCCGAGCAAAGCGACGGCAAAGAGCGAGACGCGCGCGATGCCCGAGGCGATCGGCGGCTCATACAAGGCAAGTGCAACGAGGGCGGCGAGAAAGGCGAGCCATGCGAGCGTGATGTGGGCGTAGCGCACATGCCAGCGGTTGAGATTGAGATAGGCGAAGAGGAACACGACCAGCGTCGCCGCGAGAATCGCCTCGCCCGAGGCGCGCCAGATTTGCTCGGAGTCCGGCGAGAGCGCGAATACCTTGCCCCAGAAGCCGAAGTCGATGCCGATGTAGACGAGCACCGCCCAGCCGAGCGCGGCGGCGGCGGGGAACATGATGCTCCCCTTGACCACGAACAGGATGGTCAGGAACAGCGCCAGCAATCCGGCGATCCCGATCACGATGCCGTGGTAGAGCGTGATGCTGTTGACCTTGTCCTTGTAGGCTTCGGGCTGCCACAGATAGAGCTGGTTGAGCTTGTCCGTGCGCAGTTCCAGCACATAGGTCATGACGCTGCCGGGATCGAGCGTGATGCGGAAGATGTCGGCGGTGGCGCTGTCCTGGCGGTCGGGGCGCTCGCCGCTTGAGGTGATGTTGGCGACGCGCGAGAGGCCGAGATCGGGCCAAAACACGCCCGAGCCGACCATGCGGTAATGCGGCACGACAATCAGGCGCTCGATCTGTTCGTCGCCGGAATTGGCGAGCGCGAACACCGCCCAATTGGTGTTGCCCTCGCGCGCGCGCACGTCCATCCGCCGGATGATGCCGTCGGGGCCAGGCGCAGCGGAAACGAGCAGGCGGTCGGTTTCGGTGCGATGGCGTTCGGCGGCGTCGGTGAGGTCGATCGCCTGCGCGTCGGTGCGCACGTTGATCGCCTCCACCGCGCGTGCCGGAGTGAGGCCGACCACGAGCATGGTCAGCATCGCCGCCACGCAGGCGCGCACGAAATGCAACCGACGTCCTCCCAGCTTCACCCCTGCCGACCCCCTCGCCGGACTGACGCAATCCGCGAGCGCCCTGCGCAAGTGGAGCCTTACGTCGATTTACGTCGATTTCGCGGCCCGCGCGCGCCCGGAAGGGGCGGGAGGGCGCCCGCGCCGCGCCGCCGCGCGCAGGAGAAAGAGCAATGATTTCATTGAGTTGCGATCGTCAGCACGATCTTGCCGATGTGCGCGCTCGCCTCCAGGCGCGCATGCGCGGCAGCCGCCTTGGCGAGCGGGAAGGTGGTGTCGATCACCGGCTTGACCCGACCCGCCGCGATCAGCGGCAACACGTGCTCCTCCACGGCGCGCGCGATCGCGCCTTTGTCGGAGATCGAGCGCGCGCGCAAGGTGGAGCCCGTGTGGGTGAGGCGCTTGAGCATGATGCGATGGAAATTGACCGTGGCCTTCGGGCCGGCCTGCAGCGCGATTTGCACCACGCGCCCTTCGACCGCCGCGGCTTCGTAGTTGCGCTCGATATAGTCGCCGCCGACCATGTCGAGAATGACGTCTGCGCCCTTGCCCTCGGTGGCGGCCTTGGTCGCGGCGACGAAATCTTCGCTCTTATAGTTAATGGCGACGTCGGCCCCAAGCCTGCGGCATGCGTCGCACTTCTCCGCCGAGCCGGCGGTGATGATCACGCGCGCGCCGAATGACTTGGCGAGTTGGATCGCGGTGGTGCCGATGCCCGACGAGCCGCCGTGGACGAGCAGCGTCTCGCCCGCCTTCAACCGCCCGCGCTCGAAGGTGTTGTGCCAGACGGTGAAGAAGGTCTCGGGAATTGCGGCGGCGGCGACGAGCGTGAGGCCCGGCGGCACCGGCAGCGCATGGCTTTCGTGCGCCGGACAATATTCGGCGTAACCGCCGCCGACCACCAGCGCCATGACCTTGTCGCCGCGTTTCCATCGTTTCACGCCCGCGCCCAGCGCAACTACTTCGCCCGCGATCTCGAGCCCCGGAACGTCGGTCGCGCCGGGCGGCGGCGGATATAGGCCTTGGCGCTGCATCACGTCCGGCCGGTTGACGCCGGCGGCCGCCACCTTCACCAGCACCTCGCCGTCGCCGGGCTGCGGCAGCGGACGTTGCTCAGGCACGAGCATATCGGGTTCGCCGGGCGCGCGGATCGCGATCGCGGTCATGTGAGCGGGCAACGCGGGCATGGCAAAAGTCCTTCGCTGACGCGGCGTATGGCGCTTCCTTAAGTCGGGGCGGGACATGTGACAATGGCGGCGCCGGCCGCTATTTTTCATCGGCTCTCGAGCGGAGGCGAGCGATGCCGGCAATGGACGATGACGATCGCCCGAAGAAGAAAATCGTGCACGAGATCGGGCAGGATCTCGCGCTGCTCTCGATCAAGGAGCTTGAGGAACGCATCGCGCTTCTCAGCGACGAGATCGCGCGGCTCCAGGCGGCGATTGCCAGCAAGCAGGGCTCACGCAACGTGGCCGATCAGTTCTTCAAGAAGTAGGAAGCCGATATGAAAGGTCCGAGCCGTGCCCCGCGGCGGAGGGGTTGCGCTCGCGGCGCTTCGGCGGCGCTCGGATTTTTCCGGCGGGCGACAAATTATTTAAAATCTTAAGACCTCGTTAAGCTTTCACGATCATTACTAGGCGCGTCCATCTTCTGGACATTGAGTGGCTCCTGTCCACTCTGTTTGACGCCTCCCTGTTTAAACTTTGAGCCGCCGGCTACGGCGGCTCTTTTTTCGTCGCCTGTTCCATTTTAGGACGGCGAAAATGCCTTTTCGCGGTCCGTTCTCGGCCCTGGGACCGCGTTGCCGGCCGGCAACTATGTGCAACGTTTTGTTCGGCGGGTGCTGGACAGCCGTCGGCGGCTGCGCAATGGTTCCAGTCTCGCCAGGGGCTGGCGCAAAAGCAAAAACGTGTGTGTAGCGTGAGGCGTGGACGATGTCCGAGAAGTCGGTCAACGCGGCCGTGTCTTTCGGCGAGAGGCTGGCGGGCTCACAAGCCTTCGCCGACCTGTTCCGTGACGGGATGGCGCTGGTGGAACAGACCGCGGCCTATCTCGATGGCCCCGGCCGGCAAGAATCAAAGAAGCTCGGCCGCAACGCCGCGCTCGCTTACGCCACCGAAAGCATGCGGCTCACCACCCGGCTGATGCAGCTCGCGTCCTGGCTTCTGCTCCACCGCGCGGTCAAGGAGGGCGAAATGTCGCTCGCCCAGGCCAACAAGGAGAAGGCCAAGGTCAAGCTCGCAACCGGCGATTACAGCGACGAGCAGAACGTCAGACTTTTGCCGGAACGCTTGCGCAAACTGATCGAGCGCTCCAAGGCGCTGCAAATGGCGGTGCGCCGGCTCGATGCCACCATGCACGCACCGCCCGCACGGGTCGATCGCGGCAATCCGGTCGAGCGCCAGATCGGCCTGCTCAAGGCGGCCTTCGAGCGGGAGTGATTCCGACTAAAGTTCAGGGGCGCGCGCCCATCGCACCCGCGCGGGAGGGCGGCATCGCCGCGGTGCCGCGCCCATCAGCCGGGAGCCTGCATGAAAAAACCCCCGCGCGAGCGGGGGTTTTAGCGCGCCGAAGGGGTGCGCGCGTTATTTCTTGAGCCCGATGCCCGCGAACTTCTTTTGGAACCGCGACAGCCGCCCGCCGCGATCCACCAGCTGTTGCTGACCGCCGGTCCAGGCCGGATGCGACTTGGGGTCGATGTCGAGGTGCATGGTGTCGCCTTCCTTGCCCCAGGTGCTGCGGGTGGTGAATTCGGTGCCGTCGGTCATCACCACCTTGATGGTGTGATAGTCCGGGTGCAGGTCGAGTTTCATGCGCCATCATCCTGCGCGCGTTGCGCGCGTGGTCGAGAAAAAGTCGCGGCTCTATAGCCCAGGCCGCCAGAGGAAACAAGTCGCAGCCGAGCGGCGATCTTGCGGGCGGCGGCCGATTGCTACCTGACGCTCGCCGAGGCATTGTCGCGCCGGCTTCGCCCTCTTTCGGCCGAGGTTGCAAAGGGCAGCTTGAGATGAACGTCGCCGAGCGAGACGCCGCGCGCGCGGTTGCGGTCGAGCATCCGCAAAGCGCGGCCGCGGGCGCCGCCGCGCCGGTGCAAAGCCGCAAGCTCCGGCCGCTCATCTCGCTCATGCCCTATATCACGCGCTATCACTGGCGGGCGCTCGCGGCGCTCCTCGCTCTTCTGACCGCAGCGGTGACCACCTTGGTGGTGCCGGTCGCGGTCCGGCGCATGATCGATTTCGGCTTCTCGCGCGAGAGCGTCAGCCTCATCGACAGCTATTTCGCCGTCATGATCGCCATCGTGGCGGTGCTCGCGCTGGCGAGTGCCGCGCGCTTTTATCTCGTCACCACGCTGGGCGAGCGCATCGTCGCCGACCTGCGCGAGGGGGTGTTCAGCCATCTCGTCTCGCTCTCGCTTGCCTATTTCGATGTGGCCAAGACCGGGGAGCTGATCTCACGGCTCACCGCCGACACCACCCAGATCAAGGCCGCGGTCGGTGCTTCGGTCTCCGTCGCCTTGCGTAACCTGGTCCTGTTCTTCGGCGCGACTGCGATGATGGTGGTGACGAGCCCGCGTCTCTCCGCCTTTGTGCTCGCCGCCATACCGGTCATCGTGCTGCCGCTCTACGGCTTCGGCCGGGCGGTGCGCCGGCGCTCGCGCGCGGCCCAGGATACGCTCGCCGATGCCACGGCCTATGCGTCCGAGCTGATCGGCGCGGTGCGCGTGCTGCAGGCCTTTACCAACGAGGCGCTGGCCAGGAGCCGGTTCGCCGCCGCAGTCGAGCGCGCCTTCCTCGCCGCGAGTCATTCGATCCGGGCGCGGGCGATCCTCACCGCGATCGCAATCTTCCTCGTCTTCGCGAGCGTGGTCGTCGTGCTGTGGGTCGGCGCGCAGGACGTGCTCACCGGCCGTATGAGCGCCGGGCGGCTCTCCCAATTCGTGCTCTACGCCGTGTTCGCCGCCGCCGGCCTCGGCCAACTCTCGGAAGTGTGGGGCGAGCTGTCGCAGGCCTCCGGCGCGGCCGAGCGGCTGTTCGAGATTTTGAACATACGACCGGCAATCGTGGCGCCGCCGCGGCCGATTGCTCTGCCAGAGCCGGCGCGCGGCGAAGTCGGCTTTGCGGACGTCCGCTTTTCCTATCCGACGCGGCCGGCAAGCCTCGTGCTTGACGGCGTGTCGTTTGACGTGCGGCGGGGTGAAAAGGTCGCCATCGTCGGCCCGTCGGGCGCCGGCAAGAGCACCATCTTCCATCTCATCCTGCGCTTCTATGATCCGACATCCGGCGTGGTCAGCTTCGACGGCGTGCCGCTGGTCGATGTCGATCCACTCGCGCTACGCAGGCGCATCGCGCTGGTGCCGCAGGACGCCGTCGTCTTTGCCGCCTCGATCCGCGACAACATCCGTTTCGGCCGTCCCGACGCCAGCGACGCGGAGGTCGAGCGCGCGGCCGAGCTCGCCCATGCGCTCGAGTTCATCAGCCTGCTGCCGCAAAAGTTCGATACCGCGGTCGGCGAACGCGGGGTGACGCTGTCGGGCGGCCAGCGCCAGCGCATCGCCATTGCCCGCGCGATCCTGCGCGAGGCGCCGCTCCTGCTGCTCGACGAGGCAACGTCTTCGCTCGACGCCGAGAGCGAGACTCTGATCAAAGCCGCGCTCGAGCGGCTAATGCAGGACCGCACCACCCTCGTCATCGCGCACCGGCTCGCGACCGTGCTCTCCTGCGACCGAACTCTGGTGATGGAGGCGGGCCGAATCGTCGAGCAAGGCACGCATGAAAAGCTCGTCGCCGCCGGCGGCCTCTACGCGCGGCTGGCGCGGCTGCAATTCCAGACCTGACGTCTCGTTGCTGTGCATGGGGACTGACGGCGGTTGCTTCAAGGCCTGGCGTCGAGGGCACCGACGTTCACGGCCGCCAGCTCATCTTGTGGACGGGCGCGCCCGAGCGCCAATTGAGCGCTTCGCCGGAGATGACGAAGCCCTGCTTTTCATAAAAGCGAATGGCGCGCGTATTGTCCTTGTTGACGTGCAGATCGAGGCCGGCGGGAGATATCCGCTTGGCTTCGGCAATCAGCGCCGCGGCGACGCCCAATCCCCACGCTTCCGGGGCGACCACGGTCTGATCGATATCGAAGGTGCGGGGATCGACGGTGACGAAGCCGAGCATTTTTCCGTCGGCTTCAGCCACCGTGATCGTTGCCGCCGGCACGAGCTCGTCGCGCCAGCGCTGGCGCCACCAGTCGACGCGGTCGTTGAAATTGATATGGGGATAGGCGAGCTGCCAGGTGCGCCGCCACAATTCGATCGCCGCGGCTTCGTCCGCGGCCGTGTAGCGGCGAAGCGTGAAAGACGAGCTGACCATCGTGTCCGATGGAATATGCTTCATCGGCTGGGACACGCGATCGGCCTCACCGCTCGGTCAGCTTGAGCTCGATGCGGCGGTTGCGACCGAAGGCTTCCTCGGTCTTGTCGGGATCGATCGGCTGGAATTCGCCGAAGCCCGCCGCGACGAGCCGTTGCGGGGACACGCCCTTACTGATGAGGTATTGCACCACCGAAATCGCGCGCGCGACCGAAAGCTCCCAGTTGTTTTTGAACTGCGGGCTGTTGATCGACCGCACGTCGGTATGGCCGTCGACGCGCAGCACCCAGGGGATCTCGCCCGGAATCTTCTTTTCGAGTTCGAGCAGTGCGGTGGCAAGCCCGTCGAGCTCGGCGAGGCCCTCGGGCTTGTCCAGAGTGGCCCTGCCGGTGTCGAAGAACACTTCCGACTGGAACACGAAGCGGTCGCCGACGATGCGGATGTCGGGCCGATTGCCGAGAATGACCCGCAGCCGTCCGAAGAAATCGGAACGGTAGCGTGAGAGTTCTTGCACCCGCTGCGCAAGCGCCACGTTCAGCCGTTGGCCCAGATCGGCGATGCGACCCTGTGATTCCTTGTCCCGTTTCTCGCTTGCATCGAGGGCCTCTTCGAGCGCGGCGAGCTGGCGTCGCAGCGCGGCGATCTGCTGGTTGAGCACCTCGACCTGCGCCAGCGCCCGGGAGCTGAGCCGCCGCTCCGCGTCAAGCTGGCCGCTAAGCTCGGCGGCCTTACCTTGGGCGCCGGCGCCGCCCCCGACCCCGTCGTAAAGGCCCTTGTAGCGGTCGCGCTCGCCTTCCGCCGCCGTCAGGCTCGACCGCAGCATGCTGAGCTGCTCTTCAAGGCCGAGCTTGCCGGTCTTCTCCAAGGACAGAAGCTCGGTGAGCTGGGCAATTTGCGCATTGAGACGATTGAGCGCGGTGTCCTTGCCGGTGACTTCCTGCGTCAAATAAAACTGCACGAACACGAACACGGTCAGCAGGAAGATGATGCCGAGGATGAACGACGACAACACGTCGACGAATCCCGGCCAGTAGTTCATTCCGCCGTCGCGGCGGGCGCGTGCAAGAGCCATTGGGTCCTACTTGAAGTTCCGCTTCGTTCCCTACTTGTTGACGTTTTCGCGCACGAGCAGCTCGAGCAGGCGGCGCACCTCGCGATGCTGCTGGGCCTGCGAATCGACCCAGTCGCGGATCATCTGCTGCTCGCTGCGCATGTGATGGACCAGCCCCTGAATCGCTTCCGCCAGATTGGCCATGGCGGTGGTGGTTGCCCGATTGGATCCGCCGTTGGTGATCGCCTCGCGCAGGCGGTCGATCGCGGCTCTCAGGTCGCCCGACACCGCGCCCGCTGCGGGTACGGCCACCGCGGCATCGCTGCCCACGCCGAGATCGCGCACGGTAGTGGAGAGCCAATCCTCGAGTTCGGTATAGAAGCGGTTCTGCGCCTGGCTGGTCTGCAAGTCGAGGAAACCGAGCACGAGCGAGCCGGCAAGTCCGAACAGCGACGCCGAGAACGCGATTCCGATGCCGGCGAGCGGAGCGGCGAGCCCTTCTTTGAGCGATTCGAATATGGCGGCCGCGTCGCCGCCCGGCTTGAGGCTGTTAATCACGTTGCCGATCGAGCCCATGGTCTCGATCAAGCCCCAAAACGTGCCGAGCAGGCCGAGGAACACGAGCAGGGCGGTCATGTAGCGCGACGTATCACGCGCTTCATCCAAACGGGCGGCGATCGAATCGAGGATGCCGCGCATCACCTGGGCCGAAATCGCCATGCGACCGACGCGGTCACGCAGTAGCACGGCCATCGGCGCGAGCAGCACGGGTGGACGTTCGACCGCGAGGCCGGGGTCGGCGAGCCTGAATCCGTTCACCCAATCGATCTCGGGGAACAGGCGAATCACCTGCCGGAAAGCGAGCGCGATGCCGATGGCGAGCACGAAGATGATCACGCCATTGAGGACGGCATTGGCGAGAAACGCGGTCCAGATCTGCTTATAGAGCACGATCACGACCAGGGCGCAGACGGTGAGGAACACCACCATCCGGACGATAAAAATCCGGGGCGAGGAGAGCTTAAATGGATCGATGTCTTGCGCCATGGTCAGCGCCCCTACCTCGACTCACAATAAGGCACGGCCGCGGCGGAAGGAAGAAGGAGGGCCGCCGGCCGAACGCCGCCGAAGCCCCGATCGACGCGCTCAGGCCGTGGACCGCTGGGCGATCGGTGGCGCCTTTTGCGCCTCCTTGAGCGCCCGCAGCATCTCGCGGTGAATGTCCTCGTTGCCCGCGAGGATGCCGCCGGTTTTGATCATTTCCTCGCGTCCGTCGAGATCGGTGATGAAGCCGCCGGCTTCGCGCACCAGCGCGATACCCGCCGCCATGTCCCACGGCGAGAGGCTCCGCTCCCAATAGCCATCGAGGCGGCCGGCCGCCACCCAAGCGAGGTCGAGCGCGGCGGCTCCGAACCGCCGCAGTCCGGCGACTCGCTCCTGCATCACGATATGCTCGCTGCGCGCGAGTTCCACGTCGCCGCGGCTGGGATGCGGCAGTGCGCAGGCGACGACTGCGTCGCCGAGCCGCTTGCGCGCCGCCACCCGCAACCGCTGATCGTTGAGAAAGGCGCCCTTGCCGCGCTCGGCGGTGAACAGCTCGTCATTGGCGGGGTTGTAGACGACGCCGGCGACCATGGTGCCTTCGCGCTCGAGCCCGATCGAGATCGCAAAGTGCGGGATGCCGTGCAGAAAATTCAGCGTGCCGTCGAGCGGATCGACGATCCAGCGGTGAGTCTTGTCTGAGCCTTCGCGCGCGCCGCCTTCCTCGCCCAGGAAACCGTAGCCCGGACGCGCATGTTCGAGTTCCTCACGCAGGATTTCCTCGGCGTGCCGGTCCGCGGCGGTGACGAAATTGGCCGGCCCCTTGAGCGAGGTCTGCAAGTGCTCGATCTCGCCGAAATCGCGCTTGAGCGTGCGGCTGGCCTTGCGCGCGGCCTTGATCATCACGTTGAGAAGGGCGGAGCGGAGCATGGTGGACCGCGTAGCGGAAACGATGGACCCGCGGTGGGCTCTCAATGCCCGCTCGGGCGAGCATCATCGTGGCGGCTGGGGTCTGCCTGCAGACGGCGTTCACGTCAAGAGCGCGACGCGCGCAACTCTTTGAGGGCGTCGACCCAAGGCTTCGCCGCTTTTTCGCCGGCGGCGCGGATGTCCGGCGGCTGCTGCTGCACGAACGCGTCGAGCGGAACGTCGCTCACCCCGCCGGCCTTGGCGATGATGTGCCATTTGATCGCCTGTACCGGATTGGGATTCGCACCGCGTCCGGCCGCGAGGATGTTGGCGAGACGATTTTGCGCAATCGGGCTACCCTTGCGCGCGGCCTTCGCCAACAGTATCGCCGCCAGGTGCTCGTTCTTGGCGACGCCTGTTCCGTTGAACAGCGCGATGGCGTATTCGACCTGGGCATCGGTGTTGTCGGCGAGGGAGGCCGCAGCCAGAAGCCGTGCGGCCTCGGCCAAATCCTTCGGCACGCCGCGGCCCTCCTTGTAGAGGGTTGCCAGCGCGTATTGGGCTTCCGCGTTTCCGAGTTGCGCGGCGCTGCGAAAGAGCTCGGCCGCGCGCGCAAAATCCTGCGGGAACAATTGGCCTTCAATGTAAAGCAGGGCGAGGTTGTAGGCGGCCGCGGCGTTTCCGAGCTTGGCGGCGGCGGCGAGCAGCTTGGCGCCCTGTTCGCGATCGACGGCGCCAGCGCGGCCGTTGAAATGCAACATGGCGAGCGCGAACATGGCCTCGCGATCGCCGCGCTCGGCAGCCAGCCGATACCATTCGGCCGACTTTTTGTCATCGCGCTGAACGCCCAAGCCGTTGGCATAGAGCTCGCCGAGCAGCGTCATCGCCTTGATGTCTTTCTGCTCGTCCGCTCGACGGGTCGCGGCCGCAAAGGCGGTGATGTAGTAGCCGCGCTGGTAGGCGCCGTATGCAAGGTCGGCCTCGCCCCGGGGCGCGGCCGGCGGCGGTGCGGGGACTGCGGCCTGAGTCGCAGCGGGCTTGGGCGGAGCCGGTTTGGGGGCCGGCTTGGCAGCCGGTTTTGCCGCCGGCGGCGTCGTGGGCGGGCTGAGTTCGACCGGCGCCTGCGCGGAGGCAGGTGCGGTCACGGCCCCCGACAGGGCGAGCCCCAGAATGCCGGCCGCGGCGTAGCGCGCAATTCTCATGCGACCGTCTCCGCAGCCGCCAGCCGTCGCGCCGCGTCCGCCATCGCCGCGGCGCCCCCGCGTCCGTCGGCAAAGATGCAATCGCCAAGCGCGATGAAATCGGCGCCCGCCGCCGCGAGCGGCTCCAGCTCCTGGAGCGAGGCGGCAAACCCGACGCAGGGGGTTTCGAACAGCTCCGCCCACCACGCCACTCGCTCGGCGACCGCCTCGAAGGGGGGCCGGCGGCCGGCGGCGTCGGGCTCGCCGAACATGACGTAGTCGGCGCCGGCTTCGGCGACGACCATGGCGTCGTGCCGGGTCGCAAGTCTGCCGCAGCCGGCGATGCGCGCGGGCTTGAGCGTCGCGAGCGCCGTCATGAATGCTTCGATCCCGCTCAGATGCGCACCGTCGGCGCCGGCGCGCGCCGCCAGATCGGGATGTCCGTCGAGGAGGAGTGCCGCGCCCTTGCCCTGCACCGTCGGCGCGAGCGCCTTGGCGTGATTGACCTGCGTGCGCTCATCGGCCTGCGGCAGGCGCAGCAGCACGGCGGCAACGTCGGCCGCGTCGAGCGCTTGCGCGAGTCGGTCCGCGAGCCCGGCCGGGTCCTGCGGGGTCACGAGATAGAGGCGCGGGACGGGGCGCCGCGTATCGGCAGGTTTTTCTCGGGACGCCATGGACATCGATTGCCCCCGCAATCGGGCAGTTTGGGGGCGTTTATAAAGCCGCAACCCTACGAGACGGTAAAAACCCGAGCACTGCGGCGAAGCCGGCATAGTTGCGTGGCCGCCCCCTGGATCGGGCGTAAAACGCGCCGACGGGGTCGGATCGGCGACCGTTCGGCTACGCCGCTTTCCTCTCCAGGTCCTGCTTCCACTGCCCGCGCGTGGCGAGGCTGTTCATCATGGCGCGGTGGGTGAAGGCGCGCTGGGCGGCCGCGACGTTTTCGCTCCTGCCGGACCAGGCCTTCTGCGGCGCCGCTTGCAGCGCGCGGCCGTAGCTGAAGGTGACCCGCCACGGCAGGTCGCCGATGCGGTTGATGGCGTCGAGATGGGCGGTTGCCTCCTCGTCCGACTGGCCGCCGGAGAGGAAAGCGATGCCGGGCACGGCGGCGGGCACGCACGCCTTGAGCACCTTCACGGTTTTCTCTGCCACCTCATCGACGCCGGCCTGGTTCTTCGACTTCTTGCCCGCGACCACCATGTTGGGCTTGAGCACCATGCCTTCGAGCGCCACCTTCTGGTAGTAAAGCTGCTCGAACACGGTCTTGAGCATCCACTCGGTAATCACGTAGCAGCGCTCCGCGTCGTGATCGCCGTCCATCAAGACTTCCGGCTCGACGATTGGAACGATGCCCTCGTCCTGACAGAGCGCGGCGTAACGCGCGAGCGCGTGGGCGTTGGTCATGATCGCGGCATAGCTCGGGATGCCGGGGCCGATGTCGATCACCGCGCGCCATTTGGCGAACTTGGCGCCGAGCCCGCGATATTCGACCAGGCGCTCGCGCAGACCATCCAAGCCTTCGGTGATCAGTTCGCCGGGAGCGAACGGCAACGGCTTCGTTCCCTTGTCGACCTTGATGCCCGGGATCGCGCCCGCGTTCTCGATGACTTTGACCAGGGGGGTGCCGTCCTTGGCATTTTGGCGGATGGTCTCGTCGTAGAGAATGACGCCGGAAATATATTTCGACATCGCCTCGGACGAGCGAAAGAGCAGCTCGCGGTAGTCGCGGCGACTCTCGGCGGTCGATTCCACTCCGATCGCGTCGAACCGCTTCTTGATGGTGCCCGACGACTCGTCGGCGGCGAGAATGCCGCGGCCCGGCGCGACCATGGCCTCGGCGACCTTGTTGAGCTCAGCGAGGTTCATCGCAACCTCCTCCAATCGTTTGCAGATTCATCAGTGATTTTGCCGCCTCTTTGCGCCGTTGGCAAAGGGCGGATTGCTGTGTCGTCCGTCAGCGACTCCTGAGCGCCTCGACCCCCGGCAACGGCTTGCCCTCCAGCCATTCGAGGAAGGCGCCGCCGGCGGTCGAGACATAGGTGAACCGCCCGGCCGCGCCGGCGGCATTGAGCGCCGCGACCGTGTCGCCGCCGCCCGCCACCGTAATAATCTTCCCGGCGGCGGTGAGTTCCGCCGCGGCTTCGGCGACCTCGACCGTGCCGATATCGAAAGGCTCGAGCTCGAAGGCGCCGAACGGCCCGTTCCAGACCAGCGTCTTGACCCGCGCGAGCACGGAGCAGACATGCTCGATGCTGCGCGGGCCGATGTCCAAAATCATCTCATCGCTGCCCACGCTGTCCACCGCGGCCACGCGCGAGGGCACGTTGGCGGCGAAGGTCTTGGCAACCACGGCGTCGACCGGCAATACGAACTCGCGGCCTTTGGCCTTCGCTTGGGCCATGATCTCGCGTGCGGTCGGCAGGAGATCGCGCTCGCACAGCGACTTACCCACCGAATATCCGCGCGCGGCCAGAAACGTGTTGGCCATGCCGCCGCCGATGATGAGAATGTCGACCTTTGCCAGCAGGTTGCCGAGCAGGTCGAGCTTGGTCGACACCTTGGCTCCGCCGACGATCGCCGCGAGCGGACGGCTCGGGCTTTGCAATACTTTCGTGAGCGCTTCGAGCTCATCCTGCATGGTACGCCCCGCATAGGCCGGCAGCCTGTGACCGATGCCCTCGACCGAGGCATGGGCGCGGTGCGCCACCGAGAAGGCGTCGTTGACGAAGATGTCGCCGAGCGCAGCGAGCTGCGCCACGAAGGCGGGATCGTTGCGCTCCTCGCCCGGATGGAAGCGGGTGTTCTCCAGGCACAGGATGTCGCCCGGCTTCATGGCGTTCACCGCCGCTGCCGCCCGTTCGCCGATGCAATCCTCCGCGAACGCAACCGGCCGCTTAAGCACGGCCGCCATCGCCGGCGCGAACGGCTTGAGCGATTGCTTTGGATCGGGCCCTTTCGGGCGCCCGAAATGGGAGAGCAAAATCACCTTGCCGCCCTTGTCGGCAATCTCGCGGATGGTCGGGGCTACGCGCTCGATGCGGGTCGTGTCGGCGACCTTGCCGTTCTCCACCGGCACGTTGAGATCGACGCGCACGAGCACGCGCTTGCCTCTCACGTCGGCCTCATCGAGCGTGCGGAACATATCAGAAGCCTGCGCGCGCGGTCATGCGAACCGAAATCAGCGCAACGGAAGGGTCGCTCATTGCCGGGCAGGTCAGTTCAGATCAGCTTGCCCATCGCAACCGCGGTGTCGACCATGCGGTTGGAGAAGCCCCATTCGTTGTCGTACCACGACATCACCCGCACCAGCGTGCCGTCCATCACCTTGGTCTGGTCCATGGCGAACACGGACGAGTGCGCATCGTGGTTGAAATCGCTGGAGACGTTGGGCACCTCGGTGTAGCCGAGGATGCCCTTGAGTTGCTGCTCGGCGGCGCGCTTGACGGCACTGTTGATCTCGTCCTTCGTGGTCGCGCGCTTGGCGACGAATTTGAAGTCGATGACCGAGACATTCGGTGTCGGCACGCGGATTGCGACGCCGTCGAGCTTGCCGGCAAGCTCCGGCAGCACGAGCCCCACGGCCCGTGCCGCGCCGGTGGAGGTCGGGATCATGTTGATCGCGGCGGCGCGCGCCCGGTAGAGGTCCTTGTGCACCTGGTCGAGCGAGGGTTGGTCATTGGTGTAGGAATGCACCGTGGTCATGAAGCCTTTGTCGATGCCGACGGCGTCGTTGAGCACCTTCGCGACCGGCGCCAGACAGTTGGTGGTGCACGAGGCGTTGGAGACGACTTTGTGGTCCGGCGTGAGCTTGTCGTGATTGACGCCATAGACCACGGTGAGATCGACGCCGTCGGCGGGCGCCGAGACGATGACGCGCTTGGCGCCGGCGGCGAGGTGCGCGGCGGCCTTGTCCTTCGAGGTGAAGATGCCCGTGCACTCGAGCGCAACATCGACGCCGAGGTCCTTCCACGGCAGCGTCGCCGGCTCCTTGATGGCGGTCACTTTGATCAGGCCGTTGCCGATGCTGATCGCGTCACCCTTGACGGTCACCTCGCCGGGAAAGCGGCCGTGCACGGAATCGAAGCGCAGCAGATGGGCATTGGTCTCGACCGGGGCGAGATCGTTGATGCCGACGACCTCGATATCGGTACGCCCCGCTTCGGTGATGGCCCGCAGCACATTGCGCCCGATGCGGCCGAACCCGTTGATGCCCACACGAACTGACATTACCCGGCTCCTTCGCTCCCTTGCATGGCCGGTTCCCCGCTTGCGCAGAGACCGCGCGGGAGCATGACACATTAAATAGCGACGCGCGGCGCGCGCGTTAAGTCTTCCCGAGCTTGCTCAAAGCCGCCGCGGCGACATTCTCCGGCGTGATCCCGAAGTGCTTGTAGAGGTCCTTGTAGGGCGCGCTCGCCCCGAACGTCGTCATTCCGACGAAGGCGCCGTCCGAGCCGATGATCTCGTCCCAGCCTTGCCGCACCGCAGCCTCGACCGCGACATTGACCTTGGCCGTGCCGACGATTTTCCGCCGCTCGGCGGCGGGGCGCTCGCGCAGAAGCTCGAAGCAGGGCACCGACACCACGCGCGCAGAGACGCCGCGCTCGCGCAGCAACTTGCAGGCCGCGACCGCGACCGACACTTCGGAGCCGGTGGCGAACAGCGAAACCTCGGCGGCGTTCTCTGCAGGGACGAGCTCGTAGGCGCCGGCGGCGGAGCGGTTCGTCTCGTCATAGCCGAGCCGCAACTGCGGCAAGTTTTGCCGGGTGAGCGCGAGTACGCTCGGTGCGCGCGGATTTTCGAGCGCGAGCTGCCAGCATTCGATCGTCTCGACCGCGTCGCAGGGACGGAAGACATAGAGGTTCGGGATGGCGCGCAACGCGGCGAGATGCTCGACCGGCTGGTGGGTCGGACCGTCTTCGCCGAGCCCGATCGAATCGTGGGTCATCACGTAAATGACGCGTTCGCCCGCGAGCGCGGCCAGCCGGATCGCCGGGCGGCAATAGTCGGAGAAGACGAGGAAGGTGCCGGAATAGGGAATGATGCCGCCGTGCAGCGCCATGCCGTTCATCGCCGCCGCCATGCCGTGCTCGCGCACGCCGTAGTGGATGAAGCAGCCGGAATAGTCGGCGGCGGAGAGTACCGTCATGCCCTTGGGCTTGGTGTTGTTGGAGCCGGTGAGGTCGGCGGAGCCGCCGATCATCTCCGGCACCGCCGCGGTCAGCGCCTCGAGCGCAGTCTCCGATGCAGCGCGGGTCGCGACCTCTTTCGGCGTTGCGGCAACCTTCTCCTTCACCGAACGCACGGCGGCGGCGAGCCTGTCCTTCGGCACCTCGCCGCGGATGCGGCGCTCGAATTCGGTCCGGCGGGCCGCCGGCGCGGCCCTGAGCCGCTCGTTCCAGGCCTGGTGCGCGGCCTTGCCCGCAAGCCCTGCGCCGCGCCACATCTCACGCACTTCCGCGGGAATGGCGAAGGCGCCCTCCGACCAACCGAGTCGTTCCCGCGCGCCCCGGATCTCATCGGCGCCGAGCGGAGAGCCGTGGCATTTCTCCGTCCCCGCCTTGCTCGGCGCACCGAAGCCGATGATGGTGCGGCAGGCGATGAGCGAGGGCCGGTCGCTCGCCTGCGCCTTCTCCAGCGCATTGGCGATCGCCTCGGGATCGTGTCCGTCGACGCGCGTCGCTGCCCAGCCGGCGGCCTCGAAGCGCTTGACCTGATCGACGGAATCCGCAAGCGACAGCGGGCCGTCGATCGAGATGCTGTTGTCGTCGAACAACACGATCAGCTTGTTGAGCTTGAGATGCCCGGCGAGCGCGATCGCCTCCTGGCTCACGCCCTCCATCAGATCGCCGTCTGAGGCGAGCACGTAGGTGCGATGGTCCACGAGCTCGGGGCCGAATTGAGCGGCGAGATGCCGCTCGGCGATCGCCATGCCGACCGCATTTGCAAGTCCCTGGCCGAGCGGGCCGGTCGTCGTCTCGACGCCCGGCGTGAGGAAGCTTTCCGGATGGCCGGGCGTGATCGAGTCCAACTGGCGGAAGCGCTTGATCTCCTCGATCGTCATCTTTTCGTAGCCGAGGAGATAAAGCAGCGCGTAGATGAGCATCGAGCCGTGACCGGCTGACAGCACGAAGCGGTCGCGGTCGGGCCAGGCGGGATCCGCCCCGTCGAATTTGAGGAAGCGCGTGAACAGCACGGTCGCGACGTCGGCTGCGCCCATGGGCAGGCCGGGATGGCCGGACTTCGCCTGTTCGACCGCGTCCATGGCGAGTGCGCGGATGGCATTCGCCATGCGGTCGTGCCGCGCGCGCGTCGCGGGAGCGCGCTCGTCACGGCGCACCGGCGTGGTTTGCGCGGCGGAGGCGCTGGCTGCGGCAAGGAGCGACTTGGGACTGGTCATCGCGGGGCCAAACGGGTTGCTCGGGCGAGGCTCTAGCATGCGGGCGAGGGGAGTCAAAGAACGCCGGCGTGTGGCGGGCTCGCCATTCACAGGGGCAGCGACGAGTTCGGGTCAAACGTTGACGACGAGCCCGCGCGCAACGTAGGATTCTTTTTGTAACTGCTTGCCGACGCAAAAGATTTTTACGCCACACGGCTGTCGAATCCGGCCTGTATCGGCCGCGTCCCGGGGGGTGCCGAGAATGACCGAGCCCAGCGCCATCGACGCGGCCAGCAAACGTCTTGCACTCGCACTCGATGCGCTTGCGGCCGCGGTCGAGCGGCGACACGAGGCCGACCGCGGCGAGCAGACGCTGGACGCCCAGCTGCACGCGCTCGGCACCGACCGCTCGCGTCTCGCCTCCGAGCTCGATGCGGCGGTGGCGCGCTCCCGCACGCTGGAAATCACCAATCGCGAGGTCGCCCAGCGGCTCGATGCCGCCATCGACACCATCCGGTCCGTGCTCGCGGCGAACGAGCGCTGAGGGCATGCCATGCCGCAGATCAGCGTCACCATCAACGGCCGCCAGTTTCGCATGGCCTGCGAGAACGGCGAAGAGGCGCGTCTCACGCGGCTGGCCCAGGATCTCGACGCGCGCATCGGCGCCTTGCGTTCTCGCTTCGGCGAGATCGGCGATACCCGCCTCACGGTCATGGCCGCACTGGCGCTCGCCGACGAGCTCTCGGAGGTGAAGGAGAAGCTGCAGCGGCTCGAGCCCGAGCTCGCCACGCTGCAGGACGCCAGCGTGGTGTCGGCCGACCGTGCCCAGGCGACGCAGGCGGCAGTCGTCGCCGCGCTCAATGCAGCGGCCGAGCGCATCGAGAGCATCACCCGGCGGCTCAATCAGACCATCACCGACGGCGGCGTTCCCATGGGCTGATCGGCCCGTTTCGCCGGTAGCGTCGCACGCGCGCAGGCACTACATTGGTCGGGCGGGGCTGCGAGGCGCGTCAGGAGCCATATCCCCGGGGCCTTATCGATCCTGAAGGGAGCTGTCCCTGACCGGGCTCGTGGGCTCGGACATATGGCGCCCACCTACTTTCGTAGGGAACCCGGGATCGACGCTCCGACGGCCATTGCGGCTCCGCGCTCACGCCTCAGATCGATGGCTCAATCCACCTCGATTGAAGACGCCAAAGCCGCGCTTCGCCGCCAAGCCCGCGCGCACCGCGACGCGCTGCCCGCCGACGTGCGCGCCGCCGCGGCGCAAGCCATTGCGGGGCGGCCGTTTCCGGTCGCGGTCGCGCCGGCGGCGATCGTCGCGGGTTTCATGCCGATGGGGAGCGAGATCAATCCCATCCCGTTGATGCGCAAGCTCGCAGGCCTCGGCGCGCAGCTAGCGCTGCCGGCGGTCGCCGGGCGCGGCAAGCCGCTCACCATGCGCGCCTTCGCCTTTGGCGAAACGCTCGTGCCGGGCGTTTGGGGCATCCGCGAGCCTGCACCCGACGCACCCGCAGTCGCCCCCGACATTCTCATCGTGCCGCTCTTGGCCTTCGATCGCAGCGGACAGCGCATCGGCTACGGCGCCGGCTACTACGACATGACGATTGCGGCGTTGCGCGCGCGCAAGGCCATCATCGCCTGCGGCGTAGCCTTCGCCGCGCAGGAAATTTCGGGCGTGCCGACGACTCCTCGCGATGTCCGTCTCGATCTCGTGCTAACCGAGCGCGAGGTCATCGACTGCCGGGCCGTGTGACGGATGCGCATCTTCTTCATCGGCGACATCGTGGGACGCAGCGGGCGTGCCGTACTGCTCGAGCGCCTCGGCGCGCTCGTGCAGGATTGGAAGCTCGATTTCGTCGCGATCAACGGCGAGAACGCCGCCGGCGGCTTCGGCATCACGGAAGCGATCTACCAGGAATTCGTCGATGCCGGCGTCGACGTGATCACGGGCGGCAACCATTCCTGGGACCAGAAGGAGGCGCTGGTTTTCATCGAGCGCGCCCCGCAGCTGCTTCGCCCGATCAACTATCCCGCCGGCACGCCCGGCCGCGGTGCCGCGCTGATCGACGCCAAGAACGGCGCGCGCGTGCTCGTCGTCAACGCCATGGGCCGCATCTTCATGGACCCGCTGGATGATCCCTTCGCCGCGGTCGAACGCGAGCTTGCGGCCTGTCCGCTCAAGCAAACGGCCGACGCCATCATCATCGACATTCACGGCGAGGCCACGAGCGAGAAGCAGGCAATGGGCCATTTCTGCGACGGGCGCGCGAGCCTCGTGGTCGGCACCCATACCCATGTGCCGACCGCGGACCACCAGATTCTGCCGCGCGGCACCGCCTTCATCTCCGACGTCGGCATGACTGGCGACTACGATTCCGTGATCGGGATGGACAAGGATGAGCCGTTGATGCGATTCCTGCGCAAAATTCCCGGCGCGCGCTTCGAGCCGGCGACGGGCGAGGCGACGTTGTGCGCGCTCGCGGTGGAGACTGACGACGCCAGCGGGCTCGCGCGGCGCATCGCAGCCGTGCGCCTGGGAGGCCGGTTGCAAGAGGCGCGACCGCAATTTTGGGAAACATGAGCAAGCTGATCGCTTCTCGCTCGATCCGTGACGAGCGACACGAATTTGCCGCGTCGGCGCGCAGCTTTGGTGCCGGCGGATGAGATTGACTCGCGCGCTCGCTGCGGCAGAATCCCGGCGAGATTTCTCGGGAGGCGGTTTCTGGATTTCAGCCCAGGCGCACCCTATATCGCGCCCGACATCAGTCCATTATTCATGACCTCGCCGTTTGCGCTTTTCATCACGCGTGACGCGGGCCGTCGAGGAGCAGGCCATGGCCGGCCATTCCCAGTTCAAGAACATCATGCACCGCAAGGGGCGGCAGGATGCGGCGAGGTCCAAGCTGTTCGGAAAGCTCGCGCGGGAAATCACGGTCTCGGCCAAAATGGGACTGCCCGACCCCGGCACGAACCCGCGCCTGCGCGCGGCCGTCATCGCCGCCCGCGCAGAGAATATGCCCAAGGACAACATCGACCGCGCGATCAAGAAAGCCACCGGCGGCGAAGCGGAGAGCTATGACGAGATCCGCTACGAAGGTTACGGGCCGGGCGGCGTGGCCATCATCGTCGAGGTCCTGACCGACAACCGCAACCGCACCGCGGGCGAAGTGCGGGCGACCTTCACCAAGTCCGGCGGCCACCTCGCCGAGACCGGCGCGGTCTCCTTCATGTTCGACCGTGTCGGCGTGGTCGAGTACGACGCCAAGGTCGCAAGCGCTGATGCCGTCCTGGAGGTCGCGATCGAGGCCGGCGCCGAGGACGTCGTGTCGAACGAGGGCGGGCACGAAATCTACACCACGCCGGATTCGCTGCGCGAGGTGGCCAAGGCGCTGGAGGCGAAATTCGGCGAGCCGCGCAAGGCGGCGTTGGTGTGGAAGCCGCAAAACACGGTCGCCGTCAACGACGAGCAGGGCGAGAAACTCTTCAAGCTGATCGAGACCCTCAACGAGCACGACGACGTGCAGAACGTCTACGCCAATTTCGAGGTCTCGGACGCGCTGATGCAGAGGCTCAGCGCATAGGGTTGGGGTCATCGGACGAGCCGGCGGCGGCACGCTGCCGCGCCGCAAAACTCCGCTCATTCCCGCGCATAGCGCGCCGTTAAGGGCGTTCAGCCCGTCTTCGAGGGGCTATGGACGCGCGTAAACGCGCTTATGGCGGCAATCCAGGGCCCCAAGCTGGGCCCCCGCAACGGGGTCCCCGCGACGCATAGCGCGTCACAGACGCGCGTAAACGCGCTTTTGCTGTCGGCGGGGTGCCCCTCGCGGGGACGAGCGGCAGGGGGCCTAAAGGCACTATCGGGCGGCCTAGGCTGTTGCCGCCGGCGGCGCTATCAACGGACGATCATGCGCGACCTGATTCGGATCCTCGGCATCGATCCCGGGCTTCGTCGCACCGGTTGGGGCGTGGTGGCGCTCGACGGCAACCGGCTGAGCTTCCTCGCTTGCGGGTCGCTTGCGACCGACGAGAAAGCGGGGCTCGCCGCGCGCCTCCTCGCCATCCACGACGGCTTGCGGCGCGTGGTCGAACAGCATGCGCCGCACGAAGCCGCGGTGGAGGCGACCTTCGTGAACAAGGACGCCGCCGCAACGCTCAAGCTCGGGCAGGCGCGCGGCATCGCCATGCTGGTGCCTGCGATCGCCGGCTTGCCGGTCGCCGAATACGCCCCGAATCTGGTGAAGAAGACGATCGTCGGTGCCGGCCACAGCGAGAAGGCGCAGATCCGCATGATGATCGGCGTGCTGCTGCCGAAGGCCGATCCTCAGTCGGAAGATGCGGCCGACGCGCTCGCGATCGCGGTGTGCCATGCGCATCATCGCCGCAGCGTCGTACTCAAGGTAGCGGGCTGACTTGGCTGCCGACGGTCGTTGCCGCCGGCGCTGGTCAACTCGATTGCGGTCTTGTTTGCTCGGGAACGTTGCCCATGGACCTCGCTGCGCCTCTTTTCGCCGGCGGCTTGCCCGCAACCATTGCATGGGCCAAATAGGCGCGCGCATGATCGGCAAGCTCAAGGGCATCATCGACAGCTACGGCGAGGATTTCATCGTCCTCGACGTCAATGGCGTCGGCTACCTGGTGCAATGCTCCGCGCGCACGCTGCAGGAATTGCCGGGCGTCGGCCAGCCTGTCACGCTCTCGATCGAAACTTATGTGCGCGAGGATCAGATCAGGCTGTTCGGGTTTCGCACCGACGTCGAGCGCGAGTGGTTCCGTCTGCTGCAGACCGTGCAGGGTGTCGGTGCCAAGGTCGCGCTCTCTGTGCTCGGCACGCTCAAGCCCGCCGATCTCGCGTCCGCCATCGCCATGCGCGACAGGGCCATGGTCGCGCGCACGCCCGGCGTCGGTCCGAAGGTGGCCGAGCGCATCGTGACGGAATTGAAGGACAAGGCGCCGGCGTTCGCCGATCTCGATCCAGCGGTGATCCGGCTCTCCGGCGCGATCGAGGACAGGCGCGCGCCGCAGCCGGTCGTGGACGCAGTCTCCGCGCTGGTCAATCTCGGCTACGGCCAGCCGCAGGCCGCGGCGGCCGTGGCCGCCGCGGCGCGCAGCGCGGGCGAGGGCGTGGATACCGCGCGGCTGATCCGGCTCGGGTTGAAGGAGCTTGCGAAATGATGGAAGCGGACCTGGTTTGATGCTGAACGATCGCGACCGGGAGCTGATCGCCGCGGCCAGCGAGGCGATCAAGCGGCGTTATCGCAACGACTGGCAGGAGGTCGGCGCGGCGCTGCGCACGCGCGATGGACGCATCTATACCGGCGTCAATCTCGATGCCTATTTGGGCCGCATGGCGGTGTGCGCCGAGGCGGTGGCGCTCGGTCGCGCGGTCACCGACGTCGGCGAGACCGGGATCGAGACGATCGTGGCGGTGCGCCATCCGGGGCCGGCCGAAGCGGATCAGGCCATCGTGGTGGTGTCGCCGTGCGGGAGCTGCCGCGAGCTGATTTGGGACTATGATCGCAATGCCCGCGTCATCGTGCCGAGCGCGAACGGGCCCGTAGTCGCCGGGATTGGCGAGTTGCTGCCGAACAAGTACAGCCGGGAGCGCACGCTGTGAGGATGCTGCGTTGAGCTCGACCCCCCGCCGCCTGGTGACGGCCGAACGCCGCGACGACGACGCTGCCGACGGCTCGCTGCGCCCACAGCGGCTCGGCGAGTTCATCGGTCAGCAGCAGGCGCGCTCGAATCTGTCGGTGTTCATCGAAGCGGCGCGCGCGCGGCGCGAGGCGCTCGATCACGTGCTGTTCGTCGGTCCGCCGGGGCTCGGGAAGACCACGCTCGCGCAGATCGTGGCGCGCGAGCTCGGAGTGAATTTTCGCGCGACCTCGGGACCGGTGATCGCAAAGGCCGGCGACCTCGCAGCGCTGCTGACCAACCTGGAAGAGCGCGACGTGCTCTTCATCGACGAGATCCACCGGCTCAATCCGGCGGTCGAGGAAATTCTCTATCCGGCCATGGAGGATTTCCAGCTCGACCTGATCATCGGCGAGGGGCCGGCGGCGCGCTCGGTCAAGATCGATCTCGCCGCCTTCACGCTGATCGGCGCGACCACGCGCGCGGGGCTGCTCACCAATCCGCTGCGCGACCGCTTCGGGATTCCGGTGCGGCTCAATTTTTATTCTGAGAGCGAGCTCGAAGAGATCGTCAACCGTGGCGCGCGCGTGCTCGGGATCGGCATGACCGCCGATGGGGCGAACGAGATCGCGCGCCGAGCGCGCGGCACACCACGTATCGCTGGACGGCTGTTGCGCCGGGTGCGAGATTTTGCGCTGGTGGCGGGCGCAACGGCGATCGACCGTGCCGCCGCCGACCGCGCGCTGGTAGAGCTCGAGGTCGATGCCGCCGGGCTCGACGGGATGGACCGGCGCTACCTTATCACGATCGCGGAGAACTACGGCGGCGGTCCGGTCGGAATCGAGACTATTGCGGCGGCGCTCTCCGAGCCGCGCGACGCCATCGAGGAAATCATCGAGCCGTTTCTGATCCAGAAAGGCTTTCTCCAGCGCACGCCGCGCGGGCGGCTCTTGACCTCGCACGCCTTCCGTCATCTCGGACTGGCGGAGCCCGCGCGCGATCCGGCGCAATTCGGGTTGTTTGGCGAGGGAACGCAGGACTGAGCGGGGTGACCATGCTCAAGACGATGGAAGGCGGATGCCATTGCCGACGCGTGCGATTTCGCGTCACGGCCGATCTTACACGCGCGACCGATTGCAACTGCTCGATCTGCACGAAGAAAGGGTTTCTGCATCTGATCGTGCCGCCGGAGCGATTCGAGCTTCTCAGCGGCAAGGACGAGCTGACGACCTACCAGTTCAACACCGGGACCGCAAAGCACACCTTTTGCAAGCACTGCGGCATCCATCCCTTCTACGTTCCGCGCTCGGATCCGGACAAGATCGACGTCAATGTGCGCTGCCTCGACGACATAGACCTTGCCGTGATCTCGCCGAAACCGTTCGACGGCAAGAACTGGGAGGCAGCGATGGGCGCGCGCGTGCCGTGGCGATGAACGCGCTCGACGGCGAGTTGCGGGATGGCCGTCATGTCATGTCCGTTCGCGTCTATTACGAGGACACCGACTTTTCCGCAATCGTCTATCACGCCACCTATCTGCGCTTCATGGAGCGCGGCCGCACCAATCATTTGCGCCTTGTCGGCGCCGGACATCGCGCGCTGTTCGAACAGGCAAGCGCCGAGGCGCCGGGTTTCGCCTTCGTGGTGCGCTCGATGCAGATCGAGTTCCTCAAGTCCGCGCGCATGGATGACGTGCTCGAGGTGGTGACCGCGCCGGAGGAGGTGAAGGGCGCCTCGATCACGCTGAAGCAGCAGATCCTGAGGGCGGACGAGCTTCTGGTCGAGGCGCGCGTGCGCGTCGCCTTCGTTTGCGGCGGTCACGCGCGGCCGATTCCCAAGGCGCTGCGCACGGCCATGCGCCCCGATCAGGAGCGCATCGGTGGCTGATCGGCGGTACGCTAGGCCTCACGCAATGGGCCGGTTTCACGTTCGCGAAAGCCCTTCGGCCGGCGGGGTGGTGCCGGCGCCACAGCCTGCCGCGAGGCGTCCGATAACCCGGCATTAATCCAATCGGCGCCAGGTAGCCTTGGGGGCGGCGCGTCTTGCGCCCTAGTTTGGACACCTTTGGCAGGACAGCCGGAAGAGACAGCCGCAAGGAGATGCCATGCCGTCCGGCGCGCCGATTTCGATCTGGGATTTGTTCCAGCACGCGGACTTGGTGGTCAAACTGGTCATGGTCGGGCTCCTGGTCGCGTCGGTCGCGGTGTGGGCGATTGCGATCGAGAAGCTCGTCCTCTATTCGCGCACACGCCGAGCCATGGATAGCTTCGAGCAGACATTCTGGTCCGGCCAGTCCTTGGAGGAACTCTACCGGACGCTTGCCTCGCGCCCGACCCATTCGATGGCAGCGCTGTTCGTGGCGGCGATGCGGGAATGGAAGCGGAGCCTCGAGGGTCAGCCGCGCTCCTTCGCCGGCCTGCAGATGCGCATCGAAAAGGTCATGGATGTCACCATCCAGCGCGAAATCGCCCGCCTGGAGCGCCACCTTCTGGTGCTGGCGACGGTTGGTTCGGCCGGCCCCTTCGTTGGCCTGTTCGGGACTGTTTGGGGCATCATGACGAGCTTTCGGGCCATCGCCGGCCAGCAGTCGACCTCGCTGGCGGTGGTCGCTCCCGGCATCGCCGAGGCCCTGTTCGCGACCGCAATCGGCCTCGTCGCCGCCATACCGGCGACCATTTTCTATAACAAGTTCGTGTCCGACGTGAACAAACAGGCCCAGCGCCTGGAGGGGTTCGCCGACGAGTTTGTCGCCATTCTATCGCGGCAGATCGACGAACGGGGATAGGGGGACGTGAATGGCGATGAACGGCGGCACTGCCGCGGTCGCCGGCAGGCGGCATCGCCGTCGCCCGGTCATGGCTGAGATCAATGTGACGCCGATGGTCGACGTCATGCTGGTCCTATTGATCATTTTCATGGTGTCGGCCCCGCTCCTGACGGTGGGAGTGCCCCTCGACCTGCCGCAAACCCAGGCCAAGACCCTCGATCAGGACAAAGAGCCGCTGACGGTTTCGGTCAACCAGAGCGGGCAGGTCTACCTCCAAAATACCGAAATTGCGGTGGAGGAACTGGTCCCCAAGCTCAAGGCCATCACCGAGGCCCGCGGCGGGGCAGAGGAGCGCATTTTCGTGCGCGGCGACCGACAGGTCGACTACGGCACGGTCATGAAGGTGATGGGGCAAATATCGGCCGCCGGCTTCCGCCGCGTGGCGTTGGTGACAGAGAGCGAGCAGCAGGCCTCGGCGCGCTGATCGCGTGATGAGGGCAATGAGGACGGCCTACACCATATCGGCGGTCGGGCATGCCGCGGTGTTGCTGTGGAGCGTATGGTCGCTCTCAGCGACGTCGCTGCCCGTGTCGTCGACCGAAGGTCTGCCCGTCGACCTCGTGACCGCGTCTGATTTCTCCAAGATCGCCGCCGGCAGCAAGGACGCGCCAAAAGCCGAGACGCCGAAGCCGCTGGTGGAAAAGGTCGCCGAAGCGAAGCCGGTCGAGGATCCCACCGCGAAGGTGGTGGAAAAGAAGGAAGTCAAGGCCGCGCGCGAGCCGCCGCCGGCCCCGGAGGCAAAGCCCGCCGAGTCCGAGCCGGAAAAGAAACAAGCCGAGACCAAGCCTGATCCGATCGCCGACGCGCTGGCGAAGGACGAAGCCAAGAAGCCCGAACCGAAAAAGGCCGACGTTAAGCCGCCGACTCCGCCGAAGAAGCCCGCCCCACCGACGCCCAAGTTCGATCCCAAGCAGGTCGCAGCGTTGCTCGACAAGCGCGATTCGACGCGACTGGCAGCCGCCGGCGAGACGCTCAACAGCGCGCCCTCGCTTGGCTTGTCGAACGGCGCCGCGGCGCAACTGTCGCTGAGCGAACTGGAAGCATTGCGCGCGCGGCTGGCGCAGCTCTGGACGGTACCGGCCGGTGCCAAGGATCCGCAGGAACTGGTGGTGCTGGTCAGGATCAAGCTCAACCGCGACGGCAAACTGGCCGCTCCGCCGGTGGTGCTGAGCAGTGGAACGAGCCCGCTGTTCATGGCCGCCCGCGACAGCGCCATCCGCGCGCTCTTTCGCGGCCAACCTTACGATATGCTCAAGCCCGAACATTATGAGCAATGGAAAGACGTCGAGATTACCTTCGACCCACGCGACATGATCCGCGGCTAACCGTCGCCGGCATCGCGCCAGGCGGGCGAGCCACGATTGACGCGGATTCAACGGCGAGGCGCTTGAGCCGCCGGCGAGTGATCATGTTGGGTGCGGGCGCCGCGGCGGGCGCGCTCGCGGGCTTCTCGCCGCAGCGGGCGGCGGCGGTGCTCAAGCTCGACGTCACGCAGGGCAACGTGCAACCCGTGCCGATCGCGATCCCGGACTTCGTCGGGGTCGGACTGCAGGATCCGGCGGCGGGGCGTAACGTGAGCCTGATCATCGCCTCGAACCTGCGGCGTTCCGGTTTGTTCGCAGCCATCGATCCCGCCGCCTATATCGAGAAAATTTCCACCATCGACACGCTGCCGCGCTTTCCCGACTGGCGGCAGATCAACGCCCAGGCGCTGGTGACCGGCCGCATCACTCAATCCGACGGCCGTCTCAAAGCCGAGTTCCGGTTGTGGGATGTATTCGCCGGCCAACAGCTGCGCGGCGAGCAATACAATACCACCGCCGATAATTGGCGACGCATCGCGCATATCATTTCGGACGCCATCTACGAGCGGATCACCGGCGAGAAGGGCTATTTCGACAGCCGCGTCGTCTTCGTCGACGAATCGGGTCCGAAGGAGCGGCGTATCAAGCGGCTCGCGTTGATGGATCAGGACGGCGCCAATGTGCGCTATCTCACCCGCGGGGACGACCTCGTGCTCACGCCACGGTTCTCCTCGGCGGCCGACACCATCACCTACATGTCCTATAGCCAGGGCGATCCCAAAGTCTATCTCATGAACATCGAGACCGGGCAGCGCGAGATCGTCAGCAACTTCCCCGGCATGAGTTTTAGCCCGCGCTTCTCGCCTGACGGTCAGCGCGTCATCTTCAGTTTGCAACGCGGCGGCAATTCCAATCTGTTCGTGATGGACTTGCGCTCGAAAGCGACGACGCGCTTGACCGACACGCAGGTCATCGACACCGCGCCCTCCTATTCGCCCGACGGCACGCGCATCAGCTTCGAGTCCGATCGCGGCGGAAAGCAACAAATCTACATCATGGCGGCGAACGGCGGCGAGGCGCAACGCATCAGCTTCGGCGAGGGCGCGTATTCGACGCCGGTTTGGTCGCCGCGCGGCGACTACATCGCTTTCACCAAGCAGACGGAGAGCAAGTTCGCGATCGGCATCATGCGCGCGGACGGATCAGGCGAGCGGATTCTCACCGAAGGCTATCACAATGAAGGACCGACCTGGTCGCCGAACGGTCGCGTGATCATGTTCTTCCGCGACCCCGGCGGCGCCGGCGGGCCGATGCTCTACACGGTGGATGTGACCGGCCGTAACGAGCAAATTTTGAAGACGCCGAGCTACGCGTCCGATCCTGCTTGGTCGCCGCTGTTGCAGTAGGACCTACTGCGTGTGAAGGGGGGGCAACATGGAACTCGCGGGGGTCGAGAAGGCGCCGCATTCACCGGGCATTAACCACCGGTGGGGGTTTTCCGCCTTTTTCTCGACATTGAGCGATCTGGGCAACGCCCGATCAAGCTCGACAAGAACCTTCGCTTAACCACGCACCTGCTAGACCTGCGGCATGTGCGGTAACGACGCAACCATGGAGGCAGCGGAATGACGAATGTCGTTATGCGCGTCGTCCGCGCGACAAAATTCGCCGGCGTTTTGGCGTTGGCGCTTGCCGCGGCCGCTTGCGCGAACAGACCCTACGATCCGCAGGCCGGCGGCAGTGCGCCGCCCGGCAGTCAGCAGGATTTCGTGGTCAATGTCGGCGACCGCGTCTTCTTCGAATCCGATTCTTCGGAGCTTACGTCGCAATCGATCGCGACGCTGGAGAAGCAGGCGCAGTGGCTGCAGATCTACAACCAATACACCTTCACCATCGAAGGCCACGCCGACGAGCGGGGCACGCGCGAGTACAACATCGCGCTCGGCGCCCGCCGCGCGCAGACGGTGCGCGACTATCTCGCTTCGCGCGGCGTTCAGCCGCAACGCATGCGCACGATTTCCTACGGCAAGGAACGTCCGGTCGCGGTGTGCAACGACATTTCATGCTGGTCGCAGAACCGGCGCGCGGTAACGGTGCTCAGTACCAGCTCGTGAACGAAAGCAAACACGGGGGAAGGGGACAGCCGGCGCCTTCGGGCGCCGGTTGTGTTTTGGGGCGTCGAAACCGGCTTCCACTTTCAAACGCGGGATCGTAACTTCGGTCCGCGAGGTCGCGCGACGCACTGCGGCGGCCGTGAGGGTCTTCGACGATAGAGGTTGGGGTCGCGCGATGACGATTGACCGGCCGAGGGCTGCGCGTTCGCGGCTTGTCGCTTGCACAGCAACCGCGCTCACGCTCATGCTCTGCGCCTGCGGGCAGGAGAACCGCTATGTGGCGCCGCCGCCGCCCAAGGTCACGGTGGCGATGCCGGTACAGCAGAAGGTCACCCGCTATCTCGAAGCCACCGGTTATGCCTCGGCGATAAACACCACCAACCTGGTCGCGCGGGTGCAGGGCTTCTTGCAGAAGATCAATTACAAGGACGGCGACCTGGTGAAGGAGGGGGCAACCCTCTTCGTCATCGAGCCCGAGCCGTACAAGCTTAAGCTCGAGCAGGCGCGCGCCGCCCAGGTCGGCGCCCAAGCAACGTTGAAGCAAACGGAGGCGGAATACGAACGGCAGGCCGAGCTCGCGAGCCGCCAGGTCGCATCGAAGCAAGCGCTCGACAATGCAACGGCCAATCGCGACTCGGCGCAGGCCCGGCTCAAGGAGGCGGAGGTCGATACCGCGCAGGCCGCGCTCAACCTAAGTTACACCGAGGTGAAGGCTCCCTTCGACGGCATCGTCACGGCGCGCCAGGTGTCGCTGGGCGAACTGGTAGGCGCCAATGGCCCCACCCAGCTCGCCACCATCGTCCAAACCGCTCCGATTTACGTGAACTTCAACATCAACGAGCAGGAGGTGCTGAACATTCGCGCGGACATGCGGCGGCTCGGCATGACCGCGGAGGAGCTCAAGCAGTACCCGATCGAAGTCGGACTGCAGACCGACAAAGGATATCCGTATCGGGGCACGCTGAATTACGTTTCTCCCTCCATCGACCGGGCGACCGGAACGCTTGCCGTGCGCGCCATCTTGGGGAATTCGGATCAGGTGCTGGTGCCGGGCAACTTCGTGCGCGTGCGGGTTGGCGCCGCCGACGAGCAGGACTCTCTGCTGGTCCCGGATGCCGCGCTCGGCAGCGATCAGGGCGGACGCTACCTGCTCGTGCTCGACCAAAACAATACGGTCGAGCAGCGCAAGGTTACGATCGGTCCCCGGGTCGGCGACCTGCGTGTGATCGAGAGCGGGCTCAAGCCCGACGATCGCATCGTCGTCGCCGGCATCCTGCGGGCGATCCCGGGTCAGAAGGTCGATCCGCAGCTCGAGACCCTCGCTGCGACGCCGGCCTCTGCCGCGGGCGGCAAATAGCAGCGGCGCCATGATCTCCGATTTTTTCATCGCGCGGCCCGTTCTTGCGAACGTGCTGGCCATCTTGATGATTGTGATCGGCGGCGTCGCCATGTTTGCGCTGCCGGTGGCGCAGTACCCCGACGTGGTACCGCCGACCGTGCAAGTCACCACGCGCTATCCCGGAGCCAGCGCCCGCACCCTCGTCGATACCGTCGCCTTGCCCATCGAGCAGCAGGTGAACGGCGTCGAAGGCATGATCTACATGCAGTCCTACAGCGGCGCCGATGGCAGCTACTCGTTGACGGTGACGTTCAAGATCGGCGCCGACCTCGACATTGCGCAGGTCCTGGTACAGAACCGGGTATCGGCTGCGCTGTCCTCGCTGCCGCAGGCGGTGCAGGCGCAGGGCGTTGTCGTGCAGAAGAATTCGACGGCGATCCTGCAGATCGTCACGTTGACGTCGCCCGACGCGCGCTACGACAGCCTCTATCTCGCCAATTACGCGACCATCAAGCTCAAGGACGAGATCGCCCGCCTGCCCGGCGTGGGCAACGTCGTCGTGTTCGGCGCCGGCCAGTATTCGATGCGCATTTGGCTCGACCCCAACAAAATGCAGGCGCGCGGGTTGATGCCGCAGGACGTGATCCAGGCGCTGCGGCAGCAGAGCGCGCAGGTCACGGCGGGACAGATCGGCGCGCCCCCCGCGCCGCGCGGCCAAACGTTCCAATACACGCTCAACGTCGCCGGTAGGCTCAGCGACCCGGCCGAATTCGCGCAGGTGATCGTCAAGACCGGCCGCGCCGGCGAGATCACGCGGCTCAGCGACGTGGGGCGGGTCGAGCTCGGATCGCAGACCTACGGGCAGGTCTTCACCCTCGATGGCCAGCCGGCGGCGGGGCTGGCGATCTATCAGGCGCCGGGCGCGAACGCGCTCAACGTGGCGAACGAAGTGCACGACAAAATGGCCGTGCTCAAACGCGAGTTCCCACAAGGGCTGATCTCCGACATCCCCTTCGACACCACCAAATTCGTCGAGCAGTCGATCCACGAGGTGTATAAGACACTGTACGAAGCCGCCTTCCTCGTGCTCATCGTCATCCTGGTGTTCCTGCAGGACTGGCGCGCGATGCTGATCCCGGCGACGACGGTGCCGGTCACTATCATCGGCGCCTTCGCGGCCATGGCGGCGCTCGGATTCACGGTCAATTTCTCGACCCTGTTCGCGATCGTGCTGGCAATCGGCATCGTGGTCGACGACGCGATCGTGGTGGTCGAAGGAGCCGTCCACAACATCGAGAAGGGCATGTCGGGCCGCGAGGCCGCGAGCGCCGCCATGCGCCAGTTGCTCGGTCCGATCATCGGCATCACGCTGGTGCTGATGTCGGTGTTCCTGCCGGCCGCATTCCTGCCCGGCTTGACCGGCCGCATGTATGCGCAGTTCGCGCTGGTGATCGCGGCAACCGCGCTGCTGAGCGCCATAAACGCCGCCACCCTAAAGCCGACGCAAAGCGCGATGTGGCTGCGCCCGGCGGTGCCACCGGAGCGGCGCAATGTTTTCTACCGCGCCTTCAATCGCGTCTACGACCGGATCGAGCGCTGGTATGCGGGCTTGATCGCTGCCATGGTCTCCCGCAGCCTGCTGATGGCGGCGGTGGCGGTCGCGCTCATCGCCGTCACCGGCTACTGGTTCTCGCGGGTGCCGACCGGCTTTTTGCCGATCGAGGATCAGGGCTACATGATCGCGCTCGTGCAATTGCCCGACGGCGCCTCGCTCGAGCGCACGCAGAAAACATTGGATAAGGTGTTCGAGATCACGCGCAAAACGCCGGGCGTCGCGCGCGTGGTCAACATCGCCGGCGTGTCGGCGCTGGACAACAGCGCGACGCTGTCCAGCGCCGGCGTGTCCTACATCATACTCAAGGATTGGAGCGAGCGCGGCAAAGGCGAAGACCTGATGTCGCTGTTCAACAACCTCAACGCCGCTCTCGGCGCCATCCCGGAGGCCGATATCCTGGTGATGCCGCCGCCGCCGATCCAGGGCATCGGCAACGACGCCGGCTTTACCATGCAGGTCGAGTTGCGCGACGGCAGCTTCGACATGGCCAAGCTGCAGAGCGTCACCAACGCGATCGTTGCCAATGCCAAGACCCAGTCGGCCCTGCAGATGGTGCTGGCGTCGTTCCGCTCGAGCGTTCCGCAATACAGGCTCGAGGTCGACCGGGTGAAGACCGAAGCGCTCCAGGTTTCCCTCGACCAGGTGTTCGCCGCGCTCGGGGGCTATCTCGGATCGACCTACGTCAACCAGTTCAACCAATTCGGCCGGGTGTTCCAGGTCTATGTGCAGGCCGACTCACAATCCCGCCTGCGGCTCGAGGACATCGAGAACATGTTCGTGCGCAACAAGGACGGGCAAATGATTCCGCTCGGAACGCTGGTAACGATCAGCCCGACGGTCGGCCCGTCTCTCATCAGCCTGTTCAATCTCTATCCGACGGCGACGATCATCGGCCTGCCGGCGCAAGGGGTCTCGTCCGGCCAGGCGCTGACACTGATGGAAGAGATCGCCCGGCGTACGCTTCCCCCGGGCACCGGTTTCGAATGGAGCGCGATGTCCTATCAGGAGAAGCTCGTCGGCAATCAGATGTACATCGTATTCGCGCTGGCGCTGCTGCTCGTCTATCTTGTGCTCGCCGGTCAATACGAAAGCTGGTACGCCCCGATCTCGGTCATCCTTTCGGTCCCGCTCTCGTTCATCGGACCGGTCTTGGCGCTCTCGGCGCTCACGGAGAGCGGGCTCAACAACAATCTCTACGTCCAGATCGGGCTCGTTCTGCTGATGGCGCTGTCGGCCAAAAATGCGATCCTCATTGTGGAGTTCGCGCGCGAGCTGCGCGCCGCCGGCAGGCCGATCCTGGATGCGGCGACCGAGGCCGCGCGGGCGCGCTTCCGTCCGATCGTGATGACGTCACTCGCCTTCATCCTCGGCGTCGTGCCGCTCGTGCTCGCGAGCGGCGCCGGCGCCAGCGCACGCGTGTCGATCGGCATGACGGTGTTCACCGGGATGATCGCGTCGACCTGCCTGGCGGTGCTGTTCGTACCACCGTTCTTCGCGGTGATGCAGCGGTTCGAGGAATGGCGCAAGGCGCGCAAAGGGCTCTCGCCGGCCGGCCGGCCGGCCGAGTAGCCGGCCGCGTGGCGCGGCCGCATCGTCGCCATTGCAGCAGTTGTGGAATTTATTAACGCAGCGTCAGTCACAATTTGGACGCAGGGATTCGTATGGTATTGCAGGGCTCCAATACAGCAAGATTGCCATGGCACGCTTCGCGCTTCGTGTGACGACGGCAGCTGCGCTCATCTGCGCGGCCGTGACGGGTGTGGGCCCCACTTTGCGCCAGGCTTGGGCGCAGGAGACCGAACGGCCGTTCGGCTTGTTTGGCATTTTTAACGGAAGTGAGCGCATGGGCGGCAGCGCGCCGTCCGCGGACGCGGAGCGCACGGCGCAAAGCTCCGCTCCCGATCTCATGTTGCGCATCGATCGCCTCGAAACCCAGATTCGGCAGCTGACCGGGGCGATCGAGCAGCTGCAATTTCGCAACCAGCAGCTCGAGGGTCAGGTCCGCCGCATGCAGGAGGAGGGCGTGCCGCGGGGAGCGGCGCAATCGCGCCCGCAAAACCCGCCGGCGCCGTCGCCTCCGGCCGCCACGCCCGGCAGGCGCGGCGACGCGTTCGATCCCGCCCAGAATCCGAATGCACCGGGGGTGCCGCACACGCTCGGCGGCGCGATCAACCAACCCAGCGGAGCGCCAATCGTGGGCGCCGATGCGGGCGAGCCGCCGGTCGGCGCTCCCGGCGGACGCGGCGCCGCCGCGCCGCTCGATCTCGCAACCATGGGACCGCAAGGCGGCCCGCAGTCGGGGCAATCGCCGCAGAACCCGGCTGCCGGCGGCGCGCTCGCCACGCTCGCGCCCTCGCAGACCCCGCGCGACGAATACGATCTCGCTTACGGCTATGTGCTGCGCAAGGACTACGCGCTCGCTGAAGACGCCTTCCATAGCTTCTTGGGTAGATATCCCAATGATCGGCTCGTCGGCGACGCCACCTATTGGCTCGGCGAAAGCATGTTCCAGCGCCAGCGCTTCCGCGACGCGGCGGAAGCCTTCCTCAACGTCTCGACCAAATACGAGTCCACCGCTAAGGCACCCGATGCGCTTCTGCGCCTCGGACAGTCACTTGCCGCGCTCGGGGAGAAGGACGCGGCCTGCGCGTCGCTCGGAGAAGTCCTGCGCAAATTTCCGCGCGCATCGGCCGCGGTGAAGCAGGGGGTCGAGCGAGAACAAAAGCGTGTCCGCTGCTGACGAGGCGGCGCCGGTCTCCGCCGCCGAGGCGAAGAGGTTGTTTGCTCCGCTCGCGCGCGTTTGCGCCCTCGTCTTGGCCGTCTCCGGCGGTCCCGATTCGACCGCGCTGCTGATGCTGATGGCGCGCTGGCGCAGCGCGTTCAAGCGCGGGCCGAAGCTCATCGCGGTCACGGTCGACCACGGCTTGCGGCGCGCATCCGCCGGTGAGGCGCGCGCGGTCAAGCGCCTGGCACGCCGGCTCGGCGTTGCCCATCGCACCGTGCGCTGGGAGGGCAAGAAGCCGGCGAGCGGATTGCAGGAAGCCGCGCGCGTGGCGCGCTACCGGCTGCTTGCGGCCGCCGCCAAGTCGGCGAGGGCGGGCGCCATCGTCACCGCGCACACCCTTGATGATCAGGCCGAGACCGTGCTGCTGCGCATGAGCCGCGGCAGCGGGCTGGGCGGGCTGTGCGCCATGGCGCGCTCATCGCCGCTGCCCGCGAACGACACGCGGGAGATCGTGCTGGTGCGACCGCTGCTCGAGCTTCCGAAAGCGCGGCTCGTTGCGACCCTCGCGCGCGCGAAGATCGAATTCGCCGACGATGCATCGAACCGCGATCCGCGTTTCACCCGCGCGCGTCTGCGCGAGCTGATGCCTGCGCTCGCGCGCGAGGGGCTAGACGCGCGCCGGCTCTCGCGCCTTGCGGGGCGGCTGCGGCGCGCCGAGGCCGCGATCGAGATGGCGGTCGACGATGCGATGAAGGCCCTGTCCCGCACCTCCTGGTCCGATCGCACTCCGGTCGCCTTCGATGCGGAAAAATTTGCCCACCTGCCCGCGGAAGTGGGGCTACGCCTGCTCGGGCGAGCCATCGCGCACGCCGGCGAGGAGGGAACCATCCAACTCGGCAAGCTCGAAAGCCTCTACGAGGCGCTCGCCGTGGCACGGGCGGGCAAAACATTTCGTTTGCGCCGCACGTTGGGCGGAGCGCTCGTGACTTTGACCTCGATGCAGCTCGTGGTCGAGCGTGCTCCGGCGCGCAGAAGGCGCCCGCCTGCCGCAATCGCAGGCAAATGTCACAACCGTGTCACCTGCAGACCCCGTCGGACTGCCGGCAGGAATTAACCGGGTTCCCTTGGCAGAGGTCCCTCCGGCACTTAAATTGTATCCGGACGGCCGTGAATCGGCCTATAAGTTGCCATATGAACGGGCCGCGGACCTTCCAACGGCCGTGAAGGACAAGGGATGAACGCCAATCTGCGCAACTTCGCCCTTTGGGTGATCATCGTTCTCTTGCTGCTGGCGCTGTTCACCCTGTTCCAGAACCCGGGCCAGCGCACCACGTCGCAGGACATTTCCTTCTCGCAGCTGTTGAATGAAGTGGATCAGGGTCGCGTGCGCGACGTTTTGATCCAGGGCCCGGAAATCCACGGCACCTTCACCGATGGCCGCAGCTTCCAGACCTACGCGCCCAACGATCCGAGCTTGATCCAGCGGCTCTACGGTAAGGGCGTCTCGATCACCGCCCGTCCGCAGCAGAATGACGTGCCGTGGTTTGTGTCGCTTCTGGTTTCGTGGCTTCCCTTCATCGCGCTCATCGGGGTTTGGATTTTCCTCTCACGCCAGATGCAGGGGGCGGGCGGCAAGGCGCTCGGCTTCGGCAAGAGCCGCGCCAAGCTCCTGACCGAAGCCCACGGCCGTGTCACCTTCGAGGACGTGGCCGGCGTCGACGAGGCCAAGCAGGACCTGCAAGAGATCGTCGAGTTCCTGCGCGACCCCGGGAAATTCCAACGGCTCGGCGGGCGCATCCCGCGCGGTGTGCTGCTGGTCGGCCCGCCGGGGACCGGCAAGACGCTGCTCGCGCGCGCAATCGCGGGCGAAGCCAACGTGCCGTTCTTCACCATTTCGGGTTCCGATTTCGTCGAGATGTTCGTGGGTGTCGGCGCCTCGCGCGTGCGCGACATGTTCGAGCAGGCAAAGAAGAACGCGCCCTGCATCATCTTCATCGACGAGATCGACGCGGTGGGTCGCCACCGCGGCGCCGGTCTTGGCGGCGGCAACGACGAGCGCGAGCAGACGCTCAATCAGCTTCTGGTGGAGATGGACGGCTTTGAGGCGAACGAGGGCATCATCCTGATCGCCGCGACCAACCGTCCCGACGTGCTCGACCCGGCGCTCCTGCGGCCGGGCCGCTTCGACCGCCAGGTGATCGTGCCCAACCCGGACGTGGTCGGCCGCGAGCAGATCCTCAAGGTCCACGTGCGCAAGGTTCCGCTGGCGCCGGACGTCAACCTCAAGACGACCGCGCGCGGCACGCCCGGCTTTTCCGGCGCCGATCTCATGAACCTCGTCAACGAGGCGGCCTTGATGGCGGCTCGGCGCAACAAGCGCATGGTGACCCAGGTCGAGTTCGAAGACGCCAAAGACAAGGTGATGATGGGCGCCGAGCGCAAATCGCTGGTGATGACGGAGGAGGAAAAGCTCCTGACCGCCTATCACGAGGGCGGCCACGCCATCGTCGCGCTCAACGTGCAGGCGACCGATCCCGTGCACAAGGCCACCATCATCCCGCGCGGCCGGGCGCTCGGCATGGTCATGCAGTTGCCGGAGCGCGACAAGCTCTCCATGAGCCTCGAGCAGATGACCTCGCGGTTGGCCATCATGATGGGCGGGCGCGTGGCCGAGGAACTCGTGTTCGGCAAGCAGAAGGTCACCTCGGGCGCCGCCTCCGACATCGAACAGGCGACCAAGCTCGCGCGCATGATGGTGACGCGCTGGGGTCTGTCCGAAACCCTCGGCACGGTCGCCTATGGCGAGAACCAGGACGAGGTGTTCCTGGGCTACCAGGTGGCGCGCCAGCAGAACGTCTCGGAGGAAACGAGCCGCAAGATCGACGGCGAGATCAAGCGTCTGGTCGAGGCCGGCTACGCCGAGGCGCAGCAAATTCTCGAGGAGAAGCGCGCCGATCTCGAAACGCTGGCCAAGGGGCTACTCGAGTTCGAGACGCTGACCGGCGACGAGATCAAAGATCTGCTCGCGGGCAAGCGGCCGGCGCGCGAATCCGTGATCGAGCCGGCGACGCCGCGCGGGTCGGCCGTGCCGCCGGCCGGCAAGCCGCGCCCGCGCCCCGAAACCGGCGGCCTCGAGCCGCAACCGCAGGCCTGATCCGGGCTCACGAGATCGCCCGCGTTGCGGGGGTGATGACAAGGGCGACAACCTATTTTTGCCAGCATATGGGCGGCGCAAGGGCTGACCTTGGCGATCAATTCGCCAGCGCGCGGTCGAGCGGCGTGCGAGATTTACCGGCGGTGATGGCCTCGAAATAGGCCGCGGCCTCGACGTGCCGTCCGGCCCCCTGGAGGCTGCGCAGATAGGTCTGGCGAAACAGGTCGTCCTGGGCGTCGCTGCCGCCGATCGATGTCATCATCGGCATGACCGGATCGAGCAATGCGGCGGCGCGGGCGCGGTCGCCGGCGCCGAAGGCGGCCGCCGCCCCGATCACCGCGCGTCCGACTGGCGCCCACACCCGTTTTGCTTCCTCGTCGTCGGCTGCGCTGCGCGCTCGCACCCCGGCGAGCCCCGCTTCGACCACATCAGCCCGCCCGGCGCGCGCGAGCGCGTAGACGTAATGCGCGTTCATGAACGGCATGAACGTCTCGAGCGCGCGCGCGGCGATATGCTCGGCGATCGAAGGCCATTGCGCATCCATGGGCCCGGCGGCCATCTCGATGCGCCAAAGCAACGCGATGGCGTCGAGTTGCTCGACCACGAAGTCCGGGGTGATGCCCCAGATGTGCGTGCGAAAGACGCGCATCGCCGCGGCCACATCGAGCTCTTCGAGATGCAGCAGGGCAAGGTGCCAAGCGTCGTGACAATGGATCGGCCGTCCGCAGGTCGCAAGCAGCGGGAGGAATGATTCCAGGCGCGCGAGACCTTCCGTCACGCGGCCCTGGCGGATGAGAACGTGGGAGAGGGCGTGCTGCGCCCACGGGTTTCTCGGCTCGATCGCGAGCGCGCGTTCCGCCACCGCCTCGGCGGCGGCGTAGTCGCTGCACAGCTCGCTGGCGAATGCCGTCATCGCGAGAAAATCCGGATCCGCCGCGTGCGCGCCTTCGAGGCGGCGCATGTGCGCGCGAAACCGCGGTCCCATGTATTGCTGGCCAAGCACGTAATAGAGGAACTCTGCGATCTTGGCGGTCAAGAGATCGCTCGGCCACTCGGTGGTGATCGCCTCCATGGCCTCGACGGCGCGCAGATTGTCATTGCCATGCCAGAGCGCGAGCGCCCGATGGAGCGCGCGCTCGCGCGTGTTCATCGCGAGCGCGTCGCACGCGCGCAGGTGGACGGCCGCGGTCTCAAGCGCGCCGTCGGTCTGGCCGTAGAGCCAGAACGTCGCGGCGTAGAGTTGAACGATCGGTGTCTCGGGCCAGCGCTTTGCGGCGTCGAGAATGGCCTCGACGCCCTGATCGAGACGCAGCAAGCGTGCGGCGAAGTCGTCCGCCGCCGCTACGGCAGTTGCGTCATCGGTGGTCACATCGAGGCCGCGCGCGTCTTTCATCGCGTCACCCTTAGCCTGGCGCGCGTTAGGAGGCAAAGCGGCGCGTAGGCGCGAAATGCCGTCATGCCGATCGCATCCAATGCGAAGGCGAATGCGGCCGGCCGCCTAGCGGCGTGCGTCGATCGCCATCGAGGGCGGGGCCTCGTGACTCATGAATACCGGTTGCAACATGTGCGATTGGAATTGCCAGCCCTGGTCTTCACCCAGCACGCATTCGGCGATCAGGTCCGCGATCAGCATCGGCGGCTTGGATTGCGGCGCCGGCGCGCGCACGGCAGCCCCGTAGAAGCTGATGATGCCCAACACCTTCGCGCGCCGCGCCCCGCTCGATTCGACCAATAGATTGTTGATCAGATGGCGCGTGGTCTTCACGCTGCTGATGGCGGTCGTGGCCTGGCGTTCACGCCACGCATAGAACTCTCGAATTTTGTCGCGTCCTTGAAACCGATTGTGGCCGACCACCATCACGCCATCCGGCAGGTAATATTCGTGGGCGCGGTGTCCGCCATTGCAATCGATCTCGTGCCAATATCTCGCCTCGAGGCGGTAAAGCGCGTGCCAAAGATCAACGTCGTCGTGAGTGTCCATGTTGCACCTCGCGTCATCGCCGAAACGGCTGCCCCCGGCCGCGCGGCAACGGTTCAGCCAAAGTCCCGTAATCCCGCCTGCCGCACGAGCGGATAGGTGACGTCCCGAAACTCGCGCATGCCTTGCTCGAAGCGCGGCCAGCACAGCAGAACGCCGTCGACACCAGCCCGCGACAACGCCTGCAATCCTTCGACGATCTGCTCCTTGGTGCCGATCAGCGGGAATCCACCCCAGCCAGCGATGAATGCCTCCTGATACGCTTTCAGCCGCTCCGTCGGAATCATCCGGGCATTGATGTCGAGCGTGAACGTGTCGATCATATTCTTGGCGGCTTCCCAGTCACCCTTCTCGTGCACGTAGTAGCGATAGAAATCGCGCGCCGCTTTCTCCGTCTCGCCCTGCACGATATTGGCGACAGTCCAGACCCGGACCTCGCGGCCGTATTCCTCCCGCGCCAGCCGGTGGTAGGCCTGCACGTGCGCGCGGCATTCCTCGAGGCCGCCGGTGCGAATGACCGTAAAGACCAGATCCGCGTATTTGGTCGCAAAGTGGCGGCCGCGCTCGGACGCGCCGGCGCTCATGACTGCGGGATATGGTCGCTGGATCGGCTTCGGTTGCAGGTAACCTTTGGTGATCTTGTAGAACTTGCCCTCGTGGTCGAACGCGTCGTCCTCGGTCCACAGCCGCTTGACGATGGCGAGCCATTCCTCGGCGCAGGCGTAACGCTCGGTGTGTCCCATCATTGGGCTGCCGAACATGTCGATTTCCGGCTGATTCCATCCGGTCACGATGTTGAGCGCGTAACGGCCGCCCGAAATATGATCGATGACCGTGGACTGCTTGGCGGCGACGATCGGGTGATTGAGCGAGATGTGCGAGGTTGCGAAGACCCCGGCCTTGGCGGTGGAAGCGGCGATGCCGGCGGCCCAGGTGTAGGCCTCGAAGCCTCGCCCTTGCGGATTGGTGGCGCCGCCGAAGCCGTGCCAGCGCGCGACCGGCACCAGCGCCTCGAAATCCATTTCTTCGGCCAGCCTGGCGAGACCGAGCGTCGTCGGCCAGGTGATGTCGAGCCGACCGTCGAGGTCCGACATCACGCAGCCGCTGTCGAGATTGGTTTGGAAGGTTCCAAGCTTCAGTTTGCGGCAGCTGAAGGCCGGATTGGTCTCGGCGCGATCCTGTTGCTGGATGGCACGCGCGGTCATCGGCGCCCTAGCTTTTCATCGCCGCCTTGATAGCCGCGACGCCGCCGCCGGCCTTCGCCGCCGCGATGATCTTCGCCTCGCGCGCGGCGAGCCCGTCGAGCGCCGTCTTCATGGCGTCGATTTTGTCGATCGGCACGACGACCGCCCCGTGGCGGTCGGCGTGCACGAGGTCGCCGCTCTTGACCGCCATGCCGTGCACGCTCACGTCGATGCCGAAATCGACGACATGGACGTAGGCGTGGGAGGGAACGATCGAGCCGGCCAGCATCTGGAAGCCCGGCGCGATCATCGGGATGTCGCGGATCGAGCCGTTGGTGACCACGCCGAGGCAGCCGAGCGCCTTGTGCACGTTCGACTGCACCTCGCCCCAGAACGCGCCGTAGCCCACATGCTCGCCGTCGAGGTCTTCCATCACCATGATGCTCGGCCGCGGTGAGGCTGCGACATAGTCGAGATAATCAAGCCGCCTTTGCATGTAGCCGGCGTCCCCGAGCGCAACCGCGTCCTTGGCCTTGAACGTCACCGTCTTGGCGAAGCCGACGATGGGCGCAAGCTCGGGAAACGGGCAATGCAAGTGCTTGACGGTGTAGCCGAACCCGCGACGCTCGGGGGCGACGATCTCGACCAGGTTGCATACCGTGGGGGTATCGATCGATTGCAGAAAATCGAAATGGCTTGGGCTCGGCGCAGTCATTCGCTTCCCTTTCGGCCTCCTCGAAGCTCGACCCTAAGCCGTCGCATCCCGATAGGCGAGCGCGGCAATCATGGCCATGATGGCGAGCATGGCCACCACCATGGCGATCGTGGCCGGCCAGCCGCCCCACTCCCAGGCAAGCCCGGGCAGGAAGGCGCCCATGCTGCCGCCGATATAGAACGATGTCACGTAGAGGCCGACGGCGGACGAGCGCCCCTCCTTCGCGATTTCAGCGACATAGCCGGTCGAGATCGTCTGGCACAGCATGCCGCAGGCGGCGCAAAACGTCAGCCCCACGATGATCGCCGGAACCGGCGGGGCGAGCGTGAGCGCCGCGCCGGCCATCCACGCGGCAATGACCGCGAGGATGAAGCGCCGGCGGCCGAGCCTCGCCGTCATCCAACCGGTCATCGGCGCGATCACGGTGCCGGCGAGATAGGTCACGAATATCGCGCCCAGCAGCGTCGAGGAAAAGTGATAGGGCGGCCCGGCGAGATGGAAGCTCACGTAAGTGAACACCGCGATGAAGTTGAACAGCACACCGAAGCCGATGCCGTAGGTGGCGAGAAGCTGTGGATCTTTCAGATGCCGCAGCATCTGCCGCGCTGAGGCGGCAAGGCCTTGCGAGCGAACGAAGCCTTTCTCCCGCGGCAGCAACAGCGCGAGCGCGACGGCGCCCATCAACGACAAGCCCGCCAGCGTCAAGAAGGCGCCGCGCCAGCCGATGAGATCGCCGAGCACGCCGGGAACCAAGCGGCCGCAGAATCCGCCGAGACTCGATCCCGCGATATAGATGCCGGCGACGCCCGCCACCTGCGCCGGCGGCCATTCATCGCCGATATAGGCGACGGTGACCGCGAAGATCGGCGGCAGCAGCAAGCCCTGAAGAAAGCGCCAACCGATGAGCGCTTGTACGTCCGGCGCGAGTGACGCACCGGCCATGGGCAGGGCGATCGCCAGCATCGCAGCCGCGATGACGCGCTTCCTCCCCAGCACGTCGGCAACTGCGCCGGTGAACGGCGCCGTCAAGGCGATGGCAAGCGTACTTGCGGTCATGATCGCGCTGATCTCGGCGGCGCCGACGCCGAACTCACGCGCCAGCGAAGGCAGCAGCGCCTGGGGCGAATAGAGGGTGAGGAAGGTCGAGAAGCCGGCAATGGCAATGGCGATTTTGCGGCGGTCGACGGCCATGGTGCCTAGCGTATCCTTGCCGCGCCGCAGACCGTGACGCCGCCGCGGCGGTGGCCAGCTCTGCGTGCCGCGTCGCCGGTCATGCTCTCACTGCCCCATCGCCGCCCGCGCGCGGGCGAAGGTTTCCTCCGGCGATCCGGAGGCATCGATGCGCGTCCAATCGAGCGCGCCGAGGTCGTAGGTCTCCTGGCGGCGGGCGACCGCGGCGTCGGCATCGGAGGCGTCGCGGCCGCGCCCGCTCACGCGGGCGACACGCGTGTCGAGATCGGCGGCGAGGAAAAGGCCGTGGAAGGGCACGCCGAGGATTTCGGCGGACGCCGCCACGACCGCGCGCTCCTGCGGCCGCGCAAAGACCGCGTCGACGAGCGCCGAATGGCCGGCTGCAAGCGCGCGGCGCGCCTTGTCGGCGATGGTGGCGTAGACCCGCGCCGTCACCGCCGGCGAATAGGCATCCTCCGGCAACTTCTCGTGCTCGTCCTTGCCGAGCAGCATCTTGCGTTCGACGTCGGAGCGCAGCACCACGGCCCCCGGCGCCGGCGCAAGCTGCGGCGCGAGCGCGTAGGCGAGCGCCGATTTGCCGGTGCCGGAAAGCCCGCCGACCGCAACCAGGCGAGGCGCGCTGGGCTCGATGAACCGCCGCGCAAAGTCGAAATATGCGCGGGCACTGCGCTTGGTTGCGGCGATCTCGTCGGGCGCGGCATGTTCGAGCCGCGCCACCGTCACCTTGGCGCGGATGGCGGCGCGCATCGAAAGAAAGAGCGGCAGGCCCGCGAGCCCGTCGAGGTCCTCGGTCCGCCTGGTCTCGGCGAGATAGCGGTTGAAGACGACGTTGGCCGAAGGTTCGAGACCGCGCTCGACCAGATCCATGAGCAGGAAGGCGAGATCATAGAGTACGTCGCCGGACGCGATCAGCGCGCTGAACTCGATGGCATCGAATGCGACCGGCCGGCCGCCGAGAAGCACGATGTTACCGAGATGAAGGTCGCCATGGAGACGCCGAACGAGCCCCCGATCTCCGCGCTCGACGATGAGCGGACGGATGCGCGCGTGAGCGGCGCGACTCTTCGTGGTGAGTAGCTCGACCTCGGCAGGCGGAAAAAGGTCGGGCACCGCCCGGAACGCGGCGTCGTTTTGCTCGATATAGTCGGCGAGCGCCGCGATCCAGGGCTCGGCTTCGACCGCGCTGGCGCGGGCGTGAAGCGCCGCCACCGCGCGCCCGAGCGCGTCGGACAGCGCCGCATCGATCTTGCCCGCCGCCGCCAGCCGGTCGAGCGTCGCATTCTCGTCGAAGCGGTGCATTTCGACCGCCCACTCCACCGCCGCGCCGGCGCCATCGAGCTTGAGGGCGCCGTCCGCCTCGCGCGTGATCCCCACCACCCGGCGGTAGATCTCGGGCGCGAACGGCCGATTGATCCGAAGCTCCGCTTCGCAGGCGCTTTTGCGCTTGGGGAGGGTCGAATAGTCCAGAAAGGGAAAGCGCACCGCGCGCTTGACCTTGAACGCGCGGTCGCCAGCGAGAAACACCGAGGCGGCATGGGTGTCGATGCGCGTAACCGCCGCGCCGCCATGAGTCGCGGTGTCGGCGAGCAGCGCGAAGACCGCCTCCTGACAGTCGCTGTCATTCATCCACTTGGCACTCCGTGGCGGCGGCATCGCCGGTATGCCGTGGTCCGGCATCGAGCCGCGCTAACGCCGGCGAGGCCGGAACCGTTCGTGGTGCTATGCTGTTGGCCATGGCCCCTGCGCCCGATCGAGGAGGCCCGTCATGACCCAATTACCGCATGTGCTCAAGCGCATCCGGCTCAATCTCGCCCGCTCGAAGGAATTTCCCTCGGGCTCGGACGAGCATGGCTATGAGTTCGTCGCTCCACTCGACGCCGACGGACACATCGACGTCGAGCTTTGGCGGAAATACCGTGAACATTGCGGCGTGCGTCGATTCTGGGATGGCGAGGACGACGAGTTCGGCCGCTTGGTCCACAAGCCCGGTGGCGTCGAGCACGCGCGCTGGGTGTTCGACTATGACGAGACCGCGGAGGACGACGACGAGGCCGGCTATCGTTTCGGCAACCACGCGTTTCACAACGGCGAATACGTCTCGATCCGTGGTGAAGACGGCCACATGCACACCTTCCAGGTGGTCTCGGTCGAGCCGGCGACGTGAGGGTGTGGGTGCGCCAGCGAACGATCGTTGCCATTTGCTGATAAGGCGCGTCTGTCGCGGGGCGTAGCCGCCGTCCGCCAGCGCGGTGACGCGATTTTGCTCCCGGCGCGCGCTTGCGGCATGATGTAAAGCGAGCGGCAGGCCACGGGAGACGCGTGATGCGCGCCAATGACGGCACAAGGACGGCCGCCGAAGTTCTGATCGACCAGCTCGTCGTTCACGGGGTGGCTCACGTGTTTTGTGTGCCCGGGGAGAGCTATCTCGCGGCGCTCGATGCTTTCCACGACCGCGATATCGCCATCACCGTTTGCCGGCAGGAGAGCGGAGCCGCGATCATGGCGGAAGCCTGCGGCAAGGCGACCGGGCGGCCCGGCATCTGCTTCGTGACGCGTGGGCCCGGCGCTACCAATGCGGCGGCGGGAGTGCATATCGCGCGGCAGGATTCCACCCCGCTCATTCTGTTCGTCGGCCAGGTCGCGCGCGAGATGCGCGAGCGCGAGGCCTTCCAGGAGCTCGATTACCGCGCGGTGTTCGGGTCGATCGCCAAATGGGCGACCGAGATCGACGATCCCGCCCGCATCCCCGAGCTCATTTCGCGTGCCTTCTACACCGCGACCGGCGGCCGGCCAGGCCCGGTCGTCATCGCGCTGCCGGAGGACATGCTCGTCGAGCGCGTCGCCGTGCCCGACGCGCCGGCCTTCGAGCCGGTCGAGATCTGGCCCGGCGCGAGCGACATGAGCCGGCTGCAGAAGCTGCTGTGGGCGGCCGAGCGGCCGATCGTGCTGTTGGGCGGCAGCCGGTGGTCGGCGACCGCGTGCGCGGCGCTCGCGCGGTTCGCCGATCGCTTCGCGCTGCCGGTTGCCACCACGTTCCGCCGCGCGCATCTGTTCGATCCCGCGCATCCCTGCTACGCGGGCGACCTCGGCATCGGCCCCAATCCCAAGCTTCTCGCACGGGTGAAGGGCGCCGACCTCATTCTGCTCGTGGGCGGGCGGCTCGGCGAAATGCCCTCGCAGAGTTACACCCTTCTCGACATTCCACGGCCGCGCCAAACCCTCGTGCACGTATTTCCCGGCGTTGAAGAGCTCGGTCGCGTCTATCATGCGCAGCTTGCGATCAACGCCACGCCGACCGCGTTCGCCGCCGCGCTCGAAGGGCTCCAGCCGCCGAACGAACTGAGCTGGCGGAGCGAAACCCCGCTCGCCCACGCCGACTTCCTTGCCTGGACCGATAAACCGACGACGGTGCCCGGCCCGGTCAATCTGGGCCAGATCGTCGTGGGCTTGCGCGGAAGACTCCCTGCCGATGCGGTGATCTGCAATGGCGCCGGCAATTTCTCCATCTGGGTGCACCGCTACGCACGCTACCGCCGCTACGGCACGCAACTCGCGCCGATCTCGGGCTCCATGGGTTATGGAGTACCCGCGGCCATCGGAATGAAGCGGTTGGCACCGGAGCGCACGGTCATCGCGTTTGCCGGCGACGGCGATTTCCTGATGACAGGGCAGGAGTTCGCAACCGCTGTGCAATACGAGGCGCCGGTGATCATCGTCGTCGTCGACAACGGCATGTATGGCACCATCCGCATGCACCAGGAGCGCCACTATCCCGGCCGGGTGGTGGCGACTGGCTTGAAGAACCCGGATTTTGCGGCCTATGCGCGCGCCTTCGGGGGCTACGGCGCGATGGTGGAGAAGACCGCGGATTTCTTTCCGGCGTTCGAAGCCGCGCAGAAATCCGGCAAGCCCGCGATCCTCCACCTCAAGGTCGATCCCGAGGCGCTCACGCCGACCATCTCGCTCAAGGCCACGCGCGAGAAGGCGCAAGCGGGCGGATGAATTGCCGCGCCTTGCGAGCCTTTACGATACGATCAGCCGGCGAACGCCCTCACGTGCGATACGAAGGATCGATGCGGTCGAGCTTGCGCAGCAGGCCCGGCCATTCCGTCCCGAACGGGGCGTCACGGGCGTCGGCGAGCCTGGCGGTGTGCTCCGAGACGGCGGCTGCGGGAAGCGTGAGGGCGGCGTTGCCCGCCATCGCCAGCACCTGCGTCTCGCACGCGAACTGCAGATTGAACAGGTTGCTGAACGCGAGCGGAATACTTTTTCCGACCGCCAGCAGCCCATGGTTGCGCAAGATCATCACGGGGTTGTCGCCGAGGTCCTTGACCAGCCGCGCCCGCTCGTCGATGTCGATGGCGAGCCCCTCGTAGTCGTGATAGCTCACGCGCCCATAGAACAGCTGCGCATGCTGGCTCAGTGGCAAAAGCCCATCCTTCATGGCCGCGACCGCGACGCCGGCCTTGGAATGGGTGTGAATGACGCAATCGACGTCGTCGCGTCCGCCATGGATCGCGCTGTGAATGACGAACCCGGCTTTGTGCATGGGAGCGTCGGGCTCTTCGACGAGATTGCCGTCGAGATCGACCTTGATGAGGTTTGAGGCCGTCACCTCATCGAACAGCAGCCCGAAACGGTTGAGCAGGAAATGGCCGGGCTCGCCGGGAACGCGCGCCGAAATGTGGGTATAGATCAGATCGGTCCAGCCGAAATGCTCGATCAGCCGGTAGCACGCCGCGAGATTGACGCGTTGCTCCCATTCGGCGGGATCGATGTTCGGCCTTGCGGTGCGGCCGACGGCGGATGCGACAGGCGGCATTCTCATCTCCTCGATCCGGTTTCGCGGCTGCTATCCCATGACGTCCGTACGAAGCCGATCCACTCAGCGGAACTCCATATCACTTCAGCCGCTGCGCCGCCTCCCGGACGAGGCTCAGATCGGTGTATGTCCGCACGTCGATCGGCCGCTTGAGGAAGCCGAGGTCGCGCTGCACGTCAATGTTGGACTGCAGCGCTGCCAGATCGGGCAGCAGATCCGGGCTACGCGAATATTCCTTGTTGGTGAAGAGCCAGCCCGCGAACAGCTCCGGGCGCAGTTTGGTGATCCTCGCCGCGATCTGCACGGCCTCGTCGTGATTCTTGGGATCGAGGTACCAGCGCACGACCCGCACCGAATCCTCCAAGAAATCGACCATGGCGGCGCGGTTCTTCTGCAGGAAGCCCGTCCGCGCGACCCACACGATCATCTGCGTCGGGCCGAGCGCGTCGCGCTGGCTGAACAGCGGCCGCGCGATCTGCTTGAGTTCGGGATCGAACGAGAACGGCGCCACGAACGAGGCGAGATCGGCCTTTTTCTGGCTAAGCATGGCCTTCATGGTCGGGAACGGCGCTTCCACCACGGTATAGTCGCGCTTGTCCTCGAGTCCGTGTTTGCGCAGCATGGCGCGCATCGCGATGTCGACGGCGCTGCCCGCCGCATTGGTCGCGACGATCTTGCCTTTGAGATCCTCGACCTTCTGGATCGGGCTGTCCCTCAGCACGAAGAATTGGTTGCTATAGTGTCCTTCGGTTCCGTCCTTGAATTGGTCGCCGACGATGCGCAAATCCTCCAACCCCGCATTCTCGATCGCGAGCGCGAGCGAGGAAAAGGCGAGGTTGCCGAGCTCGATCTCGTTGTTCGCCAGCGCGGTGATGACCGCGGGCGTGCCTTGGAAGCGCATCGGTTCGAAGACGTAGCTCTTGCCGTTGTTCTTCATCAGCTCGGGCTTCTCCGGAAGGAGGGGCGTCCAGTCGGACGGCGCCACGATCCAACTGGCACGGATTTTCACCGCCTCGGCGCCGTGCGCGGTGGCGGCGGCAAAGAGAACGGTCAAGGTCAGCACCCACCGCAAAGCGCGCATGTCTTCTCCCGTTGGCTTTCAGCCCCTCTTGGCGGGCGAGGATACCACCGCGGGGGAGGGGCGGCCACGGCGCCGCCTAGTGCCCCGAACGCGAAGTTCGCGCACACCGTGCGTGCCGCGAGTGCTTACGAACTTCGGAATCGGATCACTAGTTGCGTCCTCGTGAATCATGCTTCATTTTTTGCTTCCGAGATTCGCGATGCCCTACCGCCGAACGGCAAACGTTGTCCGCAAGCTCGCCGCCCGCCACGACGCGATCCTGGCGGCGGCCTGCGAGGCCGCGGCGGAGGGCGGCATGGCGGCGGTTCAGATCGCGCCGGTCGCCGCGCGTGCCGGCATCGCCACCGGCACGGTCTATCGCTATTTCCCGTCCAAGACCGAGCTCGTGGCCGCGCTCGTGGCGGCGCTTTGCGAGCGCGAGGTGGCCGCGCTCGAAGGCGCCGCTAAAGCGGCGCCCGGGCCCTTGTCGGCGCTGGCGGCAGCGATCTCCACCTTCGCCGCGCGCGCGCTCGAGCGGCGCCGCCTCGCCTTCGCGTTGATGGCCGAACCGGTCGAACCCGAAATCGACGGCGCGCGCGCCGCCTATCGGGAGGCGCTCACCGGCGAATTCGAAAAGCTCATTCGCAAGGCGCTCGGCGCCGGGCGCCTGCCCGACCAGGACGCCGCGCTGGCAGCGCCGGCGCTCGTCGGCGCGCTGGTCGAGGGCCTCATCGGCGCGCGCGCGCCCGCCGTCCCCGACGATCCCGCCAAAGCCCGCGCACGGGTCCAGATGCTCACGCTGTTTGCGTTGCGCGCGCTCGGCGTCGTCGACGCGCGCGCGCGCGGCCTCGTCGTGCAGACGGTGATGCCGCAGCCGAGCGGGAAATCCTTGGGATAAAGAAGCGGAGCGGGGCCGGTCACTGCAGCGTCGCCGCCGCGATCCATTCGGTGACCGCACGCAGCGCGGTGCCGGGGCTGCCGCTTTGGATGTGGGCCTCGAACACGGCGAGTTGCGCGTCGGCGGATGTACCCGAGCCGACGATGGCCCGGCAGCGGTTAATTTCGGCGGTGCAGCCGAGCGCTGCAGCGTCGGCCGCAGTGTCGCAGATCACGCGTTCGACCATCTCGGCAACCGTCATGGCACCCTCCTCAGCGGCGAAGGTGGCATGAACGCCATAGCGCTGCGCCTGCCACTTATTCTCGACGACGATGGCGCGGGCGACCGCGTCTAGATCGGCGTTACGCCAAGGGTTGACGTAGAGGTGGCGAGCGACCGTGCGATAGAGCGCGGCGATGGCGATGGCATCCTCGACCAGCGTGCAGGAATCGGGCGCGCGCAGCTCGAGCGTAGGATTGCGCAGGGATGGGCGGATCGCCCACCAGATGTAGCTCGAATCCGCGATCACGCCGGCGCGCACCAGCGCCGTCACATAGGCGTCGAATTCCTCCTGCGTGCGGAACAGGTCCGGCACGCCGGTGCGCGGCAACTCGTCGTAGGCGGCGAGCCGATACCCTTTCAGTCCCGTGCGTCGCGATTGCCAGAACGGCGAGGAGGTCGAAAGGGCGAGGAACAGCGGCAGATAGGGCAGCATTCGATACATCACGTCGATGCGCTGGTCCGGATCGGGCAGCTCGACGTGCACGTGCAGCCCGCACAAGAGGTCGCGCTGACCGATCATCTGCAGGTCGTGCATGACGCTGTCGTAGCGCTCTTTATTGGTCTGCTGCGCGCTGCGCCAGGCGGCGGTCGGATGGGTGCCGGCGGCCAGGATGGCAAGCCCATGCTCGGCCGCCACCGTGGAGATGGTTCGGCGCAGTGCGCGCAGCTCGGCGCGTGCATCCGCCACGTTGTCGTGAGGCGAGGTGATCACCTCGATCTGCGGTTGCAGGAACTCGGGCGAGATTCGGCCATCCGTTGCAGCCTTGGCGGCCTCGAAGAATGGTTGCGACATGCTGCGCACGACCGACTTCGTCTCGGCGTCGACCAGGAAATATTCCTCTTCGACGCCGAACTTGAACGTACCGGCCGTTCGTAGACCTTCCATTTTCGGTCGTTGTACGAGGGCATAGTCCATGGACCACCCGGCAGATGAAGCGACGGTTGACGCGATTGGGACGAAGCAACGCCAAGGGGAGAAAGGCGGGCAGATAACGCCGCTCGGACGGCGAAGTTCCACCGCCGAAAACGACGTTCCGCCAAAAACTTATGGCGAGGGGGTCAGTGCGACATCATTACCGGCACCGTCATTGACCCCAGGATGCCGCGCGTGACGCCGCCGAGAATGAATTCGCGCAGGCGGGAATGCCCGTAGCCGCCCATCACCATGAAATCCGCGCCGCTGTCGGCGGCGTAGGACAAGAGAACGTCTTCAATCGCCAGATCGCCCTTGGCGATGCGTTTCACGTTGGCCGCCACGCCATGGCGCGCGAGATGCTCGCTCATATTGGCGCCGTTGATCTCGTCGCCGCCCTTGCGCTCTTCGGCGACGATGACGATGTCGACCGCCTTCGCGCGTTCGAGGAACGGCATGGCGTCGCCGATGGCGCGCGCGGCCGTGCGCCCGCCGTCCCAGCACGCGAGCACGCGCTCGAGCGTCAGTCCGCGCTTTTGGATATAGGGGACGACGACAAGGGGACGCCCGGATTCGAACAGCGCCCCCTCGACCATCAGCTCGTCGGAGGCTCCGCCCTCGCGCTGGGCCTGGCCGACCACCGCGAGATCGAAGCGGCGAGCGATCTGGGCGAACAGCGTGGCCGCGCCGCCAAACGTCGCGTCGAGGATGCGGGTTTCCGCTGAAATTCCCGCCTTTTTCACCCCCGCTTCGAATCGGCTCACCGCCGCATTGGCGACCTTGCTGTTTTCCTCGCGTTGGAGCTCGATCAGGTCGACGGGAATGCCTCCGAGCGTTCCGTCGGGAATCACCGGCTCGTAGAGAAAGGAGATGCCGGCGATATGGGCGCCGAACGTTGCGGCGATCGAGGTCGCGTACTCGGCCGCAAAGTCGCGCGGGCCGCGGCCCGAAATGTTGACGACGACATCCTTGAACATGGCTCGACCCTCCTCGCGACGCAGCGGCCTGCGGCAAATCCCGTGTCTATGCAAGTCTACGCCGGCTCGGCTGCGTTGCAACGCGGCTGAGCCCAGAGCGTTGCGTGCGCGTGATCGCAATTGCGCGTCGAACCAATCGTAAGGCGAGGCAGGCGCGATGCATTGCGCCCGCCGCAGGTTTCATTTCTTCGCCCCGTCGGGCCCGAATTGCTTGAGGTAGGCCCAAAGATCCGCAATGTCCTTGTCATTCTTGATGCCGACGAATGCCATGCGGGTGCCTGGCATCTCTTGCATCGGCGCGCGGATATATTTGTCGAAGGGCTGCTCGCTCCAGGTGATGCCGGACGACTTGTTGGCGGGGGAGTAGTTGAAGCCCTCGAAGGTGCCGGCCGTGCGACCTTCGATGCCGTTGAGGGGGGGACCGAGCTTGACCTTGGCCTCCGGCCCGATGTCGTGGCAGGGGGAGCACAATCGCCTGAACACCTGTTCGCCGGCGGCGGCGTCCTGCGCCAATGCCGTGCCGGTCGAAGCTGCAACGACGATCCCGGCGATCACCAATGTCCTCATCGTTTTCCTCCTCTTTCGAATTCCGATCGACGCCCGGCCTGGCGCCGGTCTCGGATCGACCCGAAAACCTGCCCCTCATAAGCGCGCAAGTCGGCTCGAGCCGACTTGCGATCGCAATCTTCACGCTGTTCGAATGGCGTTAAGTGTCGGCAGTGTCAACGGCCCAAAGGGAGAATCTGTCCCGCTGCCATGACGCGCGCAGTTTTTTTGCGGAACAGCGCGATTTCAGACCGCGTTGCCGCTATAAACATGGCGTAACGAGAGAAACATGGCGTGAGAGCGAGCCGCGATCGGCCCGCAATCGACCCACGGAGCGTGCAGGTGTCGCTCGTAATGCCCGCGCCGGACCAAGCCGTACTCGCCCGCCGCGAGAGCATCGTGGCGGCACTTCGCGCTATCGTGCCGGGCGAAGGCGTGATCGCGGCCGAGCGCGAGATGCGTCCCTACGAATCCGATGGGCTGACCGCTTATCGCCAGCTTCCCATGGTCGTCGTGCTGCCCGAGACCACGCCGCAGGTGAGTCGCGTGCTCGCGTTCTGCCATGCGGAAGGCGTCAAGGTGGTGCCGCGCGGGGCCGGTACCTCGCTCTCCGGCGGCGCGTTGCCGCTCACCGATGGCGTCCTTCTCGGCATGGCCAAGTTCAACCGCATCCGCGAGATCGATTTCGCCAACCGCCTCGCCGTGGTCGAGCCGGGCGTGACCAATCTTGCGGTGACGGAAGCGGTAGAGCACGCCGGTTTCTACTACGCCCCCGATCCCTCCTCGCAGATCGCCTGCACCATCGGCGGCAACGTGGCGGAAAACTCCGGCGGCGTGCATTGCCTCAAATACGGCATGACCACCAACAACCTGCTCGGCTGCGAGCTGGTGCTCATGACGGGCGAAATCGTCCGCGTCGGCGGCAAGCATCTCGACGCCGGCGGCTACGATCTGCTCGGCATCATCACCGGGTCGGAGGGCTTGCTCGGCGTCGTCACCGAGATCACCGTGCGCATCCTCAAGAAACCGGACTGCGCGCGCGCCGTATTGGTCGGTTTTGCCTCGTCCGAGGACGCTGGCGAGTGCGTGGCCAAGATCATCGGTGCGGGCATCATCCCCGGCGGAATGGAGATGATGGATCGGCCCGCGATCCATGCGGTCGAGCAATTCGTGCATGCCGGATATCCGCTCGACGTCGAGGCGCTGTTGATCGTCGAAGTCGACGGCCCGCGCGCCGAGGTCGATCACCTCATCGCCCGTATCGAGGCGATCGCAAGATCTTGCCGCGCCTTGACCTGCCGGGTCTCGACTTCCGAGCAGGAGCGGCTCCTGTTCTGGGCCGGGCGCAAGGCGGCGTTCCCGGCGGTCGGCCGCATCTCGCCAGACTACTACTGTATGGACGGCACCATTCCGCGGGCGCGGCTGCCGCAGGTGCTCAAGCGCATGCGCGAGCTGTCCGAGACTTATGGGCTCGCCGTCGCCAACGTCTTCCACGCCGGTGACGGCAATCTTCACCCGCTCATTCTTTACGACGCCAACAAGCCGGGCGAGCTCGAGCGGACGGAAAAGTTCGGTGCAGACATCCTCAAGCTTTGCGTCGAAGTAGGCGGCGTGCTCACCGGCGAGCACGGGGTGGGCGTGGAAAAGCGCGACTTGATGCCGGCCATGTTCTCCGAGGCTGACCTCAAGCAGCAGCAGCGGCTCAAATGCGCCTTCGACGACAAGGGCCTGCTCAATCCGGGCAAGGTATTTCCGACGCTGCATCGCTGCGCCGAGCTCGGGCGCATGCACGTGCACGCGGGGCGGGTACCGTTTCCGGATATTCCGAGGTTCTGAACCGGCGATGGCCGACACCGTCCAACCCCGCGATGCCAAGGATGTCGAGGCGGCGGTGCAATGGGCGCTGGCCGAGGGCAAGACGGCGGAAATCGTGGGGCACGGCTCCAAGCGCGCGATCGGCCGGCCCGCGCAAACGGACCTAACGCTCGATCTTTCCGCATTGACCGGCGTCACCCTCTACGAGCCGGAGGAGCTTGTGCTCTCGGCCAAGGCCGGCACGCCGCTCGCCGAAATCGAAGCGCTCCTTGCCGCCAACGGCCAGCAGCTCTCCTTCGAGCCCATGGACTACGCCGGCATCCTCGGCGGCGTCGCCGGCCGCGGCACGATCGGCGGCGTCCTGGCGGCGAATGTTTCCGGCCCGCGCCGGATCAAGGCCGGCGCCGCGCGCGACCATTTCCTCGGCTTCTACGCCGTGTCCGGCCGCGGCGAAACGTTCAAGTCCGGCGGGCGGGTGGTGAAAAACGTCACCGGCTACGACCTGTGCAAGCTGATCGCAGGCTCATGGGGCACGCTCGCGGCGATGACCGAGGTGACGATCAAGGTGCTGCCTCGGCCGGAGACCGAGCAAACGCTGTTGGTCCGCGGTCTCGAGCCGGCGCGGGCGATCGAGGCCATGACCAGCGCTATGGGATCCTCCTGCGATGTGTCGGGCGCCGCGCATCTGCCGGCCGGGGTCGCCGTCCGCGTCGAGGCGGGGGTCATTGCCGCCGACGCCGTCACCGCGCTGCGGCTCGAGGGTTTTTCGCCCTCGGTCGCCGAGCGCAAGCGCATGCTCGAGGCGCTGATGAAGCCGTTCGGCGAGCTCGCGACGCTCGAGGCGCCGGGTTCGCGCGCGTTGTGGACCGCGGTGCGCGATGTGGCGCCCTTTGCGGCCGATCGGTCGGCGCGACAGGACGAGCAGCCGCTCTGGCGCATCTCGACGGCGCCGAGCCGCGGCGCCGAACTTGCCGCCATGATCGCAAGCGCGGCGCAGGCGCAGATGTTCTACGACTGGGCGGGCGGCCTGATCTGGGTTGCGCTCGGCGCCTGCGACGATGCGGCTGCGGCGCTCGTGCGGCGCGCGGTGGCCGCGGCCGGGGGGCATGCGACGCTGATCCGCGCACCGGCCTCCGTGCGCGCGGCGATCGACGTGTTCGCGCCCCAGAATGCCGCCGTTGCCGCATTGACGAAGCGGGTCAAGGAGAGCTTCGATCCCAGGGGGGTGCTCAATCCGGGCCGGATGTGGGCCGGGGTATGACGGGGATCTCTTCGTCATTGCCGGGCTTCTGTCCGCCATTACGGCGCAGTTGGTGATCGGTCCCAGTGCAGACTTCCTTTACCCTCGCGCAACTCGCCGACCCCAATGTCGCGGAAGCGGACCGCATCCTGCGCACCTGCGTGCATTGCGGCTTCTGCACCGCGACCTGCCCGACCTACGTGTTGCTCGGGGACGAGCTCGATTCGCCGCGCGGGCGCATCTACCTGATCAAGGACATGCTGGAGAATGACCGGCCGGCGACCGCCGAGGTGGTCAAGCATATCGATCGCTGCCTGTCGTGTCTGGCCTGCATGACCACCTGCCCGTCGGGGGTGAATTATATGCACCTCGTCGACTACGCGCGCGAGCGTATCGAGACCACCTATGCGCGGCCTCCCCTCGACCGCCTGCTCCGCGCGCTTCTCGCCCGTGTGCTGCCGAACAATCGTCTCCTGCGCCGGGCGCTCGCCGCGGCGCGGATGGGCAAGCCGTTCGCCGGCTTGTTTGCCGCGCTGGGGCTCAAGCCGATTGCGGCCATGCTGCGATTGGCCCCCGCCCGGCTGCCGCCGAAGTTCGCCGCGTCGGGGCGGCGCCTATTCCCGGCGTCCGCTCCCCGCCGCGGCCGGGTGGCACTGTTGACCGGCTGCGTCAGCCCGGTGGTCGCCCCCGCGATCAACGCAGCCACCGTCCGCCTCCTGACCCGCCATGGCATCGAGGTGGTGGTCGCGGATGAGGGCTGCTGCGGCGCCCTTGCCCACCATATGGGCCGCGAGTCCGAGGCCCTCTCCGCGGCCCGCCGCCAGATCGACGCCTGGACCGCCGAGATCGAGGGCGAGGGCCTCGACGCCATCTTGGTCACGGCCTCGGGTTGCGGCACCGTGGTCAAGGACTACGGCTATCTGCTGCGCACAGATGAAACCTACGCCCCCAAGGCGCTGCGCGTGTCGCGGCTTGCCAAGGATATCAGCGAGTATCTGAGCGGCCTCGAACTGTCGTCCACGCGCGACCCGACTGGGCTCGTGGTCGCTTATCATTCGGCCTGCTCGCTCCAGCACGGTCAGAAAATCACGCGCGCGCCGAAAGAATTGCTTTGCAAGTTTGGATTCGTAGTGAAAGATGTAGCGGAAGGACATCTGTGCTGTGGTTCGGCCGGCACGTACAACATGCTGCAGCCGGAGCTTGCGAGGAGGTTGCGCGACCGTAAAGTCGGGAATATCGAAAAGCTCAAGCCCGACGTGATCGCCGCCGGCAATATCGGCTGCATAACGCAGATCGCTGCGGGCACGGTGATCCCGGTCGTTCACACCGTCGAGCTCGTCGACTGGGCGACCGGAGGCCCCGAACCCGAAGCGCTCGCCGGGAAGCGGGGGATCTGACGCAGCGGCAGCGCCCGTTGCGCTGGTGAAGTGACAGTAGCGAAGCCGTAAAGATCGGGAGGCGATCATGGCGAAGAAAGCGAAGAAGGCGAAGAAGGCGAAGTCGAGGACGAAGAAACGGAAGGTGGGGAAAAAAGCCGCGCCGGCCCGTAAGAAAAAGCGCGTCGCGGCGAAGAAGAGCAGCGCCAAAAAGGCGAAGCCGAAGGCCAAGGCCGCTGCGGCGCCAAAGCCCGCTCCGGCCCCAAGCTCGACGCCGTCTTACACCCCTCCGCCCGCATGGCCGCCGATGGGCGGCACGTCCGGGGGCGGCAGCGGCGGTTCGGGCGGGACCTCCTCGTAATACCCACCGCGACAGAAGAACGGGCCTGACGTTGGCGCCGGTCGGCTCCTTTTCCCGACGGGAGAGGGAGCCGATCGAGTGCGGCATCGGCGGCGCTCACCGGCGAACGGCCGCTCAGGCAGGCTCGCGCCGGCTAGGGGAGTGCCATGCTGCGGCGACCCCAATTGCGTGGGGATGGCGAGCCGAATAGCATTGCACGCGCGAGAGGGATCAACGCTCCCCTGCTTCCACACCCCCACGCGGAGGAGGTTCGCTATGCCGGCGACTTACAACATCTTGATCATGGGCGCGTCCTACGGGTCGCTGCTGGCCTCCAAGCTGCTGTTCGGGGGTCATCAGGTGAAGCTCGTGTGCCTCCCGCAGGAGGCCGACTTGATCAACGCCGAGGGCTTTCGCGTGCGCTTGCCGATCAGAGGCCGCAAAGACCCGGTCGAGATCGACTCGCGCAAGCTGCCGGGCAAAGTGTCCGCGGGCGGCCCCGCGGACGTCGATCCGACCGAGTACGACCTCGTCGGCCTCGCGATGCAGGAGCCGCAATATCGTTCCGCCGGCGTGCGCCAACTGCTCGACGCCGTCGCCAGGTCCAGAGTGCCCTGCATGTCGATCATGAACATGCCGCCGCTGCCGTACCTCAAGCGCATCCAGGGCCTGAACACCGACCCGTTGAAAATCGCCTATACCGACCCTAGCGTCTGGGACAGTTTCGATCCCCGATTCTTGACGCTGTGCAGCCCGGACCCGCAGGCGATCCGCCCGCCGGAGGAAAAGGTCAACGTGCTGCAGGTCACGCTGCCGACCAACTTCAAGGTCGCGCGTTTCGATACCGACAAGGACACCGCCATTCTCCGCCGGCTGCAGGACGATATCGAGGCGATCCGATTCGATCCCGGTGACGGCAACAAGATCGAATTGCCGGTGAAGCTCAAGGTGCACGAGTCCATCTTCGTGCCGCTCGCCAAGTGGGCGATGCTGCTGACCGGCAACTACCGCTGCGTCACCAAGGACGGCGCGATCACCATCAAGGAAGCGGTGCACCGCGACGTCGAGGCGTCGCGCGCGATCTATAACTTCGTGCGCGACCTCTGCATCAAGCTCGGCGCCGCGCCGGACGATCTGGTGCCGTTCGAGAAATACGCCGCCGCCGCGGATGGGCTCACGCGGCCGTCGTCCGCCGCCCGCGCACTCAACAACGGCGCGCCCAATATCGAACGCGCGGATAAGCTGGTGCAGGCGATCGCGGCGCAGAAGGGTCTGCGCAATGCCGTCATCGATGCCACGGTCGCACTGGTCGATGCCCGGCTCGAGGCTAACCGCAAGAAGGCGGCCGCCGCCTGATCGGCCCCGAACCGGCGCGCCGCTGTTCCCGGCGGCCACCCTCACAGCGGCTGTCGGGGTTATTCCGCCGCCGGTGCGAGCGCGGCTTCACGCAGCCGGTTGAGCTCGCCGTCGCGCTCGAGCACGAGACCGCGGCGGTGGAACGCGGCGAGCGTCGAGCGGTGGCCGATCGACACGATCGTGGTGCGCTTGAGCCGCGCGTTGAGAAGGCGGTAAAGCGCGGCTTCCGCCGCCTCGTCGAGCGAAGCCGTGGCTTCGTCGAGGAAAAGATAATCGGGCGCCTGCAGAATGGCGCGGGCAATGCCGAGGCGTTGCTGCTCGCCGAGCGAGAGCATTCGGTTCCAGTGCGCCTCCTCGGTAATCCGCCCGGCGAGCGCCGGCAGGCCGACGGCGGTGATGACCTCGGAGAGTTCCTCGGCACCGAAGGTGCCGGGCTCGGCTGGATAAGTGACCGCGGCCGTCAGCGTGCCGATCGGGAAATAAGGGCGCTGCGGCAGCGCCATCAGCTTGGCCCCCTTGGGCACCCGGATGGTGCCCGCGCCGAACGGCCACGTACCCGCGATCGCCCGGAACAAGGTCGACTTGCCCGAGCCGGACGGACCGGTGAGCAGCACCCGCTCGCCCGCCGCGATGGCAATGTCGTCGGCGGCGACGAGCGGGGTGCCTTGCGGCAGCCGCACCAGAAGGTCGTCGATTTCGACCCGATCTCTGCCCTCGCGCGTCGACACCGCGATCGCCTGTGGCGCCGTTGCTGCCGCCCGCGCCCGCTCGGCTGCGATGTTGAAGCCGTCGAGGCGCGCGATCACCGCCCGCCACTCCGCGAGCGAACGATAGGCGTTGACGAAAAACGACAGCGCGGTCTGCACGCTGGTGAACGCGGACGCGGTCTGCATCAGTCCGCCGAGCTGAACCGCTCCGGCAAAATAGGCGGGACTGATCACGATGAAGGGAAAGACGATCGATATCTGCGTGTAGCCTGAGGTCAGAAAGGTCAGCTTCTTGGTACGTTGCATGATCAGGAGAAAGTTGCCGACGACATAACCGAAGCGATCGAGCAACCGCTCCTGCTCGGCGGTTTCTCCTCCCAGCAGCGCGATTTGCTCGGAGTTCTCGCGCACCCGAACGAGGTTGAAACGGAAGTCGGCCTCGAACCGCTGCTGGCGGAAATTGAGCGAGACGAGCGGCCAACCGATAAGATGGGTGAGCGTGGTTCCGACCGCGGCATAGAGCAGCGCCGCCCAGACCAGGTAGCCTGGAATGGTGAAGCTCGCACCGAACAGATGGAGCGGGGCGGCCGCGGAGAGCGTCCACAGGATCACGACGAAGGAGACCAGCGTCACGATCGCGCTGAGCAACCCGACGCTGATCGCCAGCGTGCGATCGATGAACATGTTGATGTCCTCGGCGATGCGCTGGTCGGGATTGTCGGCGGCATCGCCGAGCAGCTGCATGCGGTAGTGATTGGCGCCGGCCAGCCAATGATCGAGGTAGTACCGCGTCATCCAGCGCCGCCACCGGATCTGCAGCCATTGATTGAGATAGAGTTGGTAGACCGCGAGCACGATATAGATCGCTGCCAACACGCAGAAAAAGCCGATCTCGTAGATGAACGCGTCCCAATTGCGCTCCTGCAGCGCGTTATAGAAGCGGTTGTTCCATTGGTTGAGCATGACGTTGATGGCCACGACCGAGAGCTCGATGGCGATGACCGTGCCCAATAGAACGCGGCCGGCCCAGCGGTCCTCGGAAAAGAAATACGGACGAGCAAGCCGCCAGATGATGGCGAGCGTCGAAAGGAGGCGTGACACGGGGCTTCTCCTGTCTGCCGGCAGCGGATCGAAATTGCGCTTGGGCGATGGCTGAGCCGATCAATTCGGCCTGAATTGGGCGATCGTCCCTTTCACGGGTGGGAGCCGTGGGTCTGATCTGGCCGTCCCCATCTTCAACTTTAGCATAAGCCCCCCGAAACCCCATCCCGCGACGGCGGAAACCTTGCTCTGGTAATGGACCACGGCCGCCGTCAGGCCACTCTTGTTAACTTTGGCCGCGTGCGCTCACGTATCGCGGGGGGCGAGACAATTCGAGCCTTGTGTGGTGCGGTATCACCGCCTACAACCGCCCCTGCTGGAATAGGTGCTATTCGGGTGGGTTAATCGCAGAAGATGACGAAGAACGTCGTCTCTGAAGTCACTGACCAGGGAGGAAGGAATGCCGACTAAGTCTCCATCTGCAGTAGCGACGCGCCGCAAGTTCCTCAAAGGAGCTGCGGTGGCGACAGCCGCGACCGTGGCGGCGCCGAGCGTCGTGAGGGCGCAGGGCCCGATCAACATGCGCTGGCAGAGCACGTGGCCGTCGAAGGATATCTTTCACGAATACGCGCTCGATTATGCCAAGAAAGTCAACGACATGACTGGCGGCGATCTCAAGATCGAGGTGCTGCCCGCCGGTGCCGTGGTGCCCGCCTTCCAACTGCTCGATGCGGTGTCGAAGGGAGTGCTCGACGGCGGCCATGGCGTGCTCGTCTACCACTACGGCAAGCAAACCGCGTTGGCACTGTGGGGGTCGGGCCCGGGCTACGCGATGGACGCCAACATGCTGTTGGCCTGGCACAAGTACGGCGGCGGCAAGGAGCTGCTCAACAAGCTCTACAACTCGATCGGAGCGAACGTCGTCTCGTTCCCCTATGGACCGATGCCGACCCAGCCGCTCGGCTGGTACAAAAAGCCGATCACAAAGCCCGACGACTTCAAAGGCCTCAAGTTCCGCACCGTCGGAATTTCCATTGACGTGTTCACGGGACTGGGCGCCGCGGTCAACGCACTGCCCGGCGGCGAGATCGTGGCGGCCATGGACCGTGGCCTGCTCGATGCGGCCGAGTTCAACAACGCCTCGTCGGACCGCGCGCTCGGCTTTGCCGATGTCTCCAAGGTCTGCATGCTGCAGAGCTACCATCAGAATGCCGAGCAGTTCGAGATCACGTTCAATAAGACCAAGTACGACGCATTGCCCGACAAGTTGAAGGCAATCATCGCAAATGCCGTCGAGGCTGCGTCGCAGGACATGCAGTGGAAAGCCATCGACCGCTACTCGCAGGACTACGTCGAGCTGCAGACCAAGGACAACGTGAAGTTCTACAAAACGCCCGATGCGGTGCTCAAAAGGCAGCTCGAGATCTTCGACGAGGTGGCAAAGAAGAAAGCGGCGGAAAATCCGCTATTCAAGGAGATCATCGAATCCCAGCTCGCGTTTGCAAAGCGGGCGACGCAATGGGAACAGGACACCGTCGTGAGCCGAAAGATGGTGTTCGACCATTACTGGGGACCGAACGCCAAGAAGCCCATCTGACGACGCGCTGAACTGGCAAAGCACCATTCGGCGCGACCGGATGGTGCTTTGTTGTTGTCAATTTTCCTCACGCTCAGCGGCGGCACTGGATGAACGTCCAAAGCATCCTGCACGCGATTGATGGCATCAGCACCTGGGTGGGCAAGGCTGCGGCTTGGCTGATCATCGCGCTGATGACCGTCGTCTGTGTCGAGGTCTTCAAGCGCTACATCTTGAATGCGCCGACGGCCTGGATATTCGACCTCGACAACATGCTCTACGGCACGCTGTTCATGCTGGCCGGCGCTTACACCTTGGCGCAAAACGCCCATGTCCGCGGCGATTTCCTCTATGGTTCGATGCGGCCGCGGATGCAGGCCGGACTCGACCTGGTGCTGTACATCGTCTTCTTCATCCCCGGAATCGCCGCGCTCATTTATTCCGGGTACGTGTTCGCGTCCGAATCGTGGGCCATCGGGGAGCATTCGACCGTGACGGCGGAGGGCCCGCCGGTCTACCAGTTCAAGGCGATGATTCCGGTCGCCGGGGTCTTGGTGATGCTCCAGGGCGCCGCGGAGATCGTGCGTTGCATCGTCTGTCTCAAGACCGGCAAATGGCCGAGCCGTCTCAAGGACGTCACGGAGATCGACGTCGTCGAAGAGCAGCTCGCGCAGAGCGAGCACGTCGACGAAGAAGCGCGCAAGCTCGCCATCGCGCGCGCGCATCAAATCGACGAGACCGCGCGCCAGCGCGGTATGGGGGGAGACCTCCAGACATGAGCGATCCCGCCCTCGGGCTCACCATGCTCGCGCTCATCGTGGTCGTGATCATGATGGGCTTCCCGACGGCATTCACGCTCATGGGCCTCGGGATGTTCTTCGGCTACATCGCGTTCTACGAGCCGCACCAGCTGTTCACGGACAACAAGGTCTTCGATCTAATGGTCCAGCGCACCTACGGCGCGATGACCAACGACGTGCTGATTTCCATCCCGCTGTTCGTGCTGATGGGCTACGTGATGGAGCGCGGCGCGCTCGTCGACAAGATGTTCTACTCGATCCAGCTCGCGTTCCGCCGCGTGCCGGCCTCGCTCGCGGTCGCGACGCTGATCGTGTGCACGTTCTGGGGCATCGCCTCTGGCCTCGTGGGCGCCGTCGTGGTGCTGATGGGCGTGATTGCCTTCAATCCGATGCTGCGCGCGGGCTATGACGTAAAGCTCGCATCCGGAGTGATCACAGCCGGCGGCACGCTCGGCATTTTGATCCCGCCGTCGGTTATGATCATCGTCTATGCGGCGGTGGCCGGGCAATCGGTGGTGAAGCTTTACGCGGCCGCGATGCTTCCCGGATTCTTTCTCGCGTTGCTGTACATGGTCTATATCGTTGGCTGGGCGACGATCCAACCGAAGATCGCTCCACCGTTACCGGAGGAGTTGACTCGGGTCCCCGTGCCGACGTGGATGCGAAAATTTCAATCGGCCTATTCGAACAACATGTTGGTCGGCCTCGTTTCGGCGTTGTTCTCGCCCTCGCGAGCCACAGCCATCGACGCCGACAAAGAACGCATCAGCTATGGTACCCTGTTCAAGAACTTTTGCGTGGCACTCGTGCCGTTCGCTTTGATCGCGGGCACGCTCTGGTTGGCGTGGTGGTACGTGGTCATTCATCAGCAGGCGGCCGCCGAGGCGGCCGTATCGGGCGTACAGCAGCTGGGAAGTCCAGGACTCAGTGGCCCCGCCGCTACACCCGCCGAACGCGGGCCGCCGGAAGGCTTTTATTTTTGGTTTGGGCTGTGCGCCGTCGCCGGGACGCTGATGATCGTGCGCTATTATTGGCGAATGGACGCCGATCGCTTCGTGGTTCTGAAGCTCCTGACCTCGTCCGTGATGCCACTGAGTATTCTCACCGTCGTCGTTCTCGGTGTCATTCTGTTCGGAATCACCACGGCGACCGAATCCGCCGGCATCGGCGCTGCCGGCGCCTTCCTGCTGGCTTTGCAGGCCAGGACGCTCGACTGGAAACGCACCAAGGAAGCGGTGTTCTTGACGGCGAAGACCACGGCCATGGTGTGCTGGCTGTTCGTCGGCTCGGCGCTGTTTTCCGGGGTCTTTGCGATCCTGGGCGGGCAGGCGCTGGTCGAGCAATGGGTGTTGTCCCTCAACATGACGCCCGTGCAGTTCATGATCCTGTCGCAGGCGATCATCTTCCTGCTCGGGTGGCCGCTCGAGTGGACGGAGATCATCGTCATCTTCGTTCCCATCTTCCTGCCGCTGCTGAAGCACTTCAACATTGACCCGATCCTGTGGGGCACGCTGGTGTTCGTGAACCTGCAGGCGGCGTTCCTTTCGCCGCCGGTTGCGATGTCGGCGTTCTACCTCAAGGGCGTCGCGCCGCGGCACGTCACGCTCAACCAGATTTTTGCCGGCATGATGCCCTACATGGTCGTCATCATCGTTTGCATGGTGATCATGTATCTGTGGCCCGGGATGACGCTCTGGCTTCCGAATTATCTCTACGGCGGCGGCTGAGGCGAAAAAGTCGCGCAAACAGTTATGATCGACGAGTTCGTCAAGCTGACCGCGACCGAGGCCGCGGCGGAAATCGCCCGCGGCGCCGTTTCGGCCGAGGATTATACGCGCGCCTGCCTCGACCGCATTGAAGCGGTTGATGGCGAGATCAAGGCGTTCGTCCATCTCGACCGCGAGCACGCGCTCGCGCAGGCGCGCGCGCTCGACGAGCGCCGCGCGCAGGGCCACTCGCTCGGACCGCTGCACGGCATTCCGGTCGCGATCAAGGACATCATCGACACCGCGGATTACCCCACCGAGCTCGGCTCGCCCCTCGCCGCCGGTCGCCGGCCCCGCCACGACGCCACAGTAGTCGCCAGGCTGCGCGCGGCTGGCGCCGTCATCATCGGCAAGTCCGTGACCACCGAGTTCGCCTATTACCATCCCGGCCCGACGCGCAACCCGCATGACCACGCGCGCACGCCCGGCGGCTCCTCGTCGGGATCGGCGGCGGCGGTGGCCGCCCGCATGGTGCCGCTCGCGCTCGGCTCCCAAACCAACGGATCGGTTATCAGGCCCGCCGCCTTCTGCGGCGTATTCGCGGTCAAGCCGAGCCATGGGCTCGTCTCGCGCGCCGGCGTGCTGCCGCTGTCGCGCAAGCTCGATCATATCGGCGCCTTCGCGCGTTCGGTTCCCGACCTCGCACTCATCCTCGAAGTGATCGCGGGGCAGGATCCGGCCGACCCCGACACCGGGCCTTTCGCCGCCCCCGATTTCCGCGCGCTGCAGCGCGAGCCGCCGCCGCTGCCGCCGCGCTTCGCGTTCGTGCGCACGCCGGTGTGGGATAAGGCCGACAGCGACACCAAGGCCGCGTTCGAGGAGCTCGCGGCCGAGCTCGGGTCTGCGGTCGAGCCCGTCGACCTTCCGCCGTCGTGGACCGAAGCCTGGGAAGTGCACCGCACCATCATGGCGGCCGACATGGCGCACAATCTCGGCCCGTTGGTCGCGCGCGGCGAGCCGAGCGAAGCGTTACGCAAGCTCCTTGCGCACGGCAGGGCCGTGAGCGCGGTCGACTATCTCGACGCGCTGGCCAAGGCTCAGCGCTACGCCGCAGGCCTCGCCGATATTTTCGACGCCTACGACGCGATCGTGACGCCGGCGGCTCCTGGCGTCGCCCCCAAGGGGCTCGGTTCCACCGGCGATCCCGCGTTCTGTACCTTGTGGACGTTGAGCGGCTTGCCCGCCGTGTCGTTGCCGCTGTTCGCAGGCGAGGGCGGTCTTCCGCTCGCTGCCCAGCTCGTCGGCCCCCTCGGCCGCGACGGCCGCCTCCTGCGCACCGCAACCGCGCTGATCGAGACGCTGGCTCCCAAGAAAAGCGCACGCCGCGTCCGCGCCCAGGGCTGACGGCAACTGACCGCCGGTAAACAGGATGTTGCCGGCAGCTCTCGGCGAATCCCGGCCGCCGTTCCCTACGCCGCCTTCGGCGGCGCGCCCAAATGCTCCGCGAAGAAGGCGAGCGTTCGGCTCCAGGCGAGATCGGCCGCCGCCTTGTTGTAGCGGGCGGCACCCGTGTCGTTGTTGAAGGCGTGCTGGGTGCCGGGATAGACGTAGATCGCATATTTCTTGTTGTTGGCGGTCAGCGCCGCCTCATAGGCGGCGATGCCTTTGTTGATGTTCTCATCGGTCTCGGCATATTGCAGGAGAAGCGGCGCCTTGATCGCCGGCACCATCTCGGCCGGGACTTGCAGGCCGTAGTAAGGCACCGCGGCCGCGAGATCGGGACTTCCCGCCGCCATCCGGTTGACCACGCCGCCGCCGAAGCAGAAGCCGACCGCGCCGACCTTGCCGGTCGCTTCCGCATGCTTTTGCATGAACGGGATGGCCGCGAGCGCCGCGGCGATCATGTCCTCGCGCTCGGTCTTGGCGTGAAGCTCGCGCGCCTTGTCCTCCTCAGGCGGCGTACCGCCGTTGACGGACAAAAGGTCGGGCGCGAGCGCGAGGTAGCCTTCGACCGCGAGTCGGCGCGCCACGTCTTCGATATGCGGGTTGAGCCCGCGGTTTTCGTGGATGACGATGACGGCGGGGCGCCTGCCCAAGGCCTTGCCGCGCACGAGATAGCCGTTGATCTTGCCCTTGGGGGAATCGTAGGAGACGCGTTCGGCGGCGAGCCTCGCGTCGTCCGCAGCCACGATCGCGGCTTGCGCGTAACTATTCTGTAACAGCGGCAAGAGCGCAGCGGCGGCTGCCGTCGAGCCCGCCAGTTCGGCCAGCCGGTCAAGAAACTCGCGCCGGCTCATGCCGCCATGGGTGAAGCGGTCGTAGAGATTGATGATGCCCTGGTCCACGGATGTCCCTCCCTCGTCCTCGCAACGCATCATAACACGGCGCTCCGGGCGCGTATTCCCTCGCGTGCGGTGGGGTCAAATGCCGTGGCTGACCGCGCTGGCGGATCGAGTCGCGCGCTGCTCCGTTGGCGCACGCTCCATCGGCTTCACAAGCTTGAGGTGAGCGTAAGCGCGCGCCGAACATGTGCGCCGCGCCCGCTTGCGCGCGATCAGGCCGCGGGCGCTGTGATCCGCCGCGGCGGATTGCGAAACCACGCGCCGGTGCCGATCGCCACGACCAGCGTGAGCCCGTGCAGAACGAGGCCGAGCGCAAGCGCGGCGAACAGCCAGTTGAGCGAGCCGGTCAAGCGCAGCGCCAGCCATCCCCCGGCGATGGCGACAAGCATGCGCAGGAAGCCCGCGGACAGCGGCCAGAACAACCGTCCCGCGCCTTGCGAGGCGAAGTAGAGCGCAAGCGCGAGCCCGAAAAACCCGTAGCTGGGCCCGACGATGCGCAAATAATCGCTCCCGGTTTCGATCACGCGCGGATCGGCGCTGAACAGCGCGATCCAGGCGTGGGGCCAAATTGCTGCAACGACGCCGATGGCTTCGGTGATTGCAAACGCGAGCGCGCTGCCGACAAAGGCGATGCGGAGCGCGCGCTTGCGCTCCCCGGCACCGACGTTGGTGCCGACCATCGCGACCAACGGCGCGCCGAGACCGAAGACCAGCGGAACCAGCAGATATTCCAGCCGCGCCGAGGTGCCATACCCGGCGGCGGCACCGGGGCCGGCGGCGGTGGCAACCAGCGCCGTAGCCAGCGCGATGATCACGTTGGTCTGCACCGAGGTGACCGCGGCGACGGCGCCCACGCCCAGGATCTCGCGGAACAACGGCCAACGCGGACGCGCCGGCCGCAAGCGGGCGATATTGCGTCCGGACAGGATATACCAGGCGAGCACCGCGGTGCCGGCGGCGTAGAACAAGAGGAGCGCCACGCCGCCGCCGGCGATGCCGAGCGCCGGGAACGGGCCGATGCCGAAGATGAGCAGCGGCGACAGCGGCACCAGCACCACGACGCCGACGCAGATCACCAATGCCGGGACGAGCATATTGCCGGTGCCGCGGATGATGCTCGCCAAACCGTTGAGCAGCCAGAGCAGCACGCTGCCGGCAAACACGACGTTCGAATAGGTCACAGCCGCGTCGAGTTCGCCGCCCGCGCCGCCGAGCGCGCGATAGATCGGTCGGCCGAAGCCGAGCATGATGCCGCTGAACAACACGCCGAGCGCAACATGGATGATCACAGCGTGCATCGCCAGCGCATCGGCTTGGTCGCGCCGGCCGCGGCCGAGCGCGCGCGCGATCGCAGACGAGATGCCGCCGCCCATGGCGCCGGCGGAAATCATTTGCATCAGCATGACGCCGGGGAAGACGAGCGCCATGCCCGCGAGCGCATCGGTCCCGAGCTTCGATACGAACCAGGTTTCGATCAATCCCGTGGCCGCCTGCGCCACCATGACCAGCACATTGGGCCACGCCATCCGCAACAGGGTCGAAACGATCGGCCCGTGCAGCAACACGCGCGTACGCGGGCTGATCTCCGTGGGCGCACCGACGGCCGCCTCGCGCGGGGGGAGGTCCACGGTTGTATCGAGGGCCGCGACGCTCATATGGCCGTCCTCGCTCGCGCGCGGCGTTTGCGGTTGGGTGGGGAGGCTCGCTCTTCAGCCGCAAGGGGTCTCGCCGCGGCGTACCTTCGCCGCGTGCGCTCGCCGGCGGCGGGACCGGCGATGAGCGCGTAATCGGGCGTATTGATCGGCCGCCCCGTGGCCGGGTCCACGAGCATCGGATCGACGGCGGCGCCGGTCTTGGCGTCGACCAGCAGCACGCTCGGCCCCTCGGGCGCGAAGTGCCGATTGCCCCAGGCCAGCAGCGCCAGCAGCACTGGGCGGAAATCGCGTCCGCGTGCGGTCAACAGGTATTCGTCACGCGGCGGCTTTTCGCTGTAACGGCGGCGGGTGAGGAGTCCAGCCTCGACCAGCGCGTTGAGCCGCCGCGTGAGCATGTTGGGGGCGATGCCGAGACTTTTCTGGAACTGATCGAAGCGCGTCATCCCGTGCAGAGCGTCGCGTAGGATGAGCATGCTCCACCATTCGCCCACGCGTGCGAGGCTGCGCGCGATCGGACAGGGCATGTTCTCGAAACTCTTGTGCTGCATTGACATGATATAGCCTAGTAACTATCATTATGCAAGTGACTATCGAGCCGAGGGAGGTACCTATGCCCCAACCCAATGAAATCGCGGGACAAAGTCGCCTCTACCTCGAGGACCTCGCCGTCGGACGGCGTTTTACCAGCGCCACCCATGTCATCGACGCGGCCCAAATCAAGGCGTTCGCGGGCCAGTTCGATCCGCAGCCCTTCCACCTCGATGACGAGACGGCGAAGAGCACGCTGTTTGCCGGATTGGCGGCGAGTGGCTGGCACACCGCCGCGATCACCATGCGGCTGCTGGTCGAGAGCGGATTGCCGCTCGCCGGCGGCATCATCGGAGCGGGCGGCGAAATCAATTGGCCCAAGCCCACGCGGCCGGGAGACGTTCTGCGCGTGGTGAGCGAAATCGAGCAGGTGACTCCATCCCGCTCACGGCCGGACCGCGGGACCGTACGCGTGCGCAGCGCGACTCGCAATCAGCGCGACGAGGTGGTCCAGGTGCTGATCGCGAACCTGATCGTGCCGCGCCGCGCGAGCTCGCCCGCGCGCGGCGAGCTTGCGGCCGGATAAGACAAGCGGCCTTCGGCGCGCTGGCACCCGCTATCGCGGAAGCGTGATTTCGGATTTCCATCAGTGCCGGCGTATCAGCGTAGTGTGGTCCGTCCGCTCGACGATTGGGCTAGCGCATGCCTTCGATTTCGCGCCGCGACTTTCTGAATGGCGTGGCCCTGACCGTGGCCGCCGGCCTCACGCCGGCGGCGCAGATCGCGGCGGAGCCGTTGCGCTATCCGCCCGCGCTCACCGGACTGCGCGGACAGCACGCGGGTTCGTTCGAGACCGCACACGCGCAGGCGCGCGAAGGCAAACGCTTCGCCCTCGACCGGCTGCCGGTCGAGGAGCGTTACGATCTCGTCGTCGTCGGCGCGGGCATCAGCGGATTGGCGGCCGCCGCCTTCTTTCGCCGTGCCGCCGGGCCGTCCGCGCGCATCCTCGTCCTCGACAACCACGATGATTTCGGCGGCCATGCCAAGCGCAACGAGTTCACGCTCGATGGCCGTCTCGTCATCGGCTACGGCGGCAGCGAATCGATCGATTCCCCCAAGACCCGGTACAGCGACGTCGCCAAAGGTCTTCTGCGCGATCTCGGCGTCGACATCGAGCGGTTCGAGACCGCCTTCGAGCGCACGCTCTACGCCTCGCTCGGGCTGTCTCGCGGAGTGTTCTTTGCGCGTGAGGCCTTCGGGCGCGACGTGCTGGTCGCGGGCGAACCGTCGGGCGGGGGCACCGACGAACGCTCACGTCGTCTCGCCAACGCCAAGCCGCTCAACGAGTTCGTGGCCGCGTTTCCGATCTCGTCGGCGAGCAAGGCACAGTTGCTCGCGCTCTACGACGGTACGCGCGATCCGCTCGCCGGCAAGAGCGCCGCGGAAAAATTGGAGATCCTCAAGCGGACGAGCTACCGCGATTACCTCACTGGCCCCTGCGGCTGCAGCGAAGAGGTCGCGAACTGCTTCCAGGGCCGCACGCTCGGCTTCTTCGGGCTCGGATGCGACGCGGTTCCGGCCGATGACGCCCGCGAGCTCGGCTATCCGGGCTTCGACGGCCTGGGCTTGCTGGCGCAGGTCCCCGCGCGCGAGCCTTATATCTATCACTTCCCCGACGGCAACGCCTCGCTCGCTCGTCTGCTGGTGCGCTCGCTCATTCCCGCCATTGCGCCAGGCAACAGCATGGACGACGTGGTGCTCGCGGCGTTCGACTACGCCAAGCTCGATCGCGACGGCCAGGGCGTGCGCATCCGCCTCGATTCGACCTGCGTCGACGTCCGCAACGCCGGCGACAGCGTGCGCATCGGCTACGTGCGCGCGGGAGTGCCGCGTCGCGTCGAGGCCAAGCACGCCGTGCTCGCCTGCTTCCACATGGTCATTCCGCACATCATGCCGAACCTGTCGGCGTCCCAGCGCGAGGCGCTTGCGCGCAACGTCAAGACGCCGCTCGTCTATACCAACGTGCTCACGCGTGATTGGCACCCGTGGGCGCGGCTTGGCGTGCACGACATCTCCGCGCCGATGTCTTTTCACAGCCGCCTGAAGCTCGATTTTCCCGTCAGTCTCGGCGGCTATCGTCACACCCGCGACCCGGCCGAGCCGATCTGCCTCCATCTCGTTCATGTTCCGGGCGCACCCAACCGCGGGCTCGACGCGCGCGCGCAGTTTCGCATCGGGCAGGCGCAACTGCTCGACATGACGTTTGCGGATTTCGAGGCGCGTATCCGCGACGAGCTCGACCGCATGCTCGGGCCGGGTGGATTTTCAAGCGCGCGCGACATCGCAGCGATCACCGTCAACCGCTGGCCCCACGGCTACGGTTATGTGGCGAACTCGCTCTACGACGAGGACGACTACGACGCCGTTGTCGAGCGCGCCCGCCAAACGTCCGGCCGCGTCGCGATCGCCAACTCCGACGCTGGCGGGGACGCCTACGCGCATTTGGCGATCGAGCAGGCCGCGCGCGCGGTGCGTGAGTTGTTAGGATGAGGTTCGACCTTTGGTCGGGCGGGAGCATTTCCAAGCGTGGCGCCGCCTCGCCGTCCGTGGCAACGTGCGGGACAGTTCGCCATGCGGCGCATGGAAACGCTCGGAGGGTAGATGGTGAGCGCGAGCGAGCACGGCGAGCCGGTGGGCACGCTGCCGCAGCGGGTGCGTCGTGATTTCTCCGGCGTCGGCTACGGCGAGGCGATGCGTCGAGCGCGCGAGATCGTGCCGATCCTGCGCGAGCGCGCCCAGCGCGCCGAGGACGCCCGCATGCTCATCCGCGACAACGAGCAGCTCCTGCATGAGAGCGGGCTGTTCCGGTTTCACCAGCCCAAAGCCTTCGGCGGGATGGAGCTTGACTTCGTGGCGGTCGTCGACATCCCGGCGGAGCTTGCGCGCGGCTGCCCGTCCACGGCCTGGAGCGTGGGTAACGTCGCTTGCCACCACTGGATCCTCGGATACTACGACCCCGAGACCCAGCGCGAAGTGTGGGATGCGAATCCGGACGCGCTGATTGCGTCCTCCATCGCGCTGGCCGCCGGTCGCGGGCGCAAGACGCCGGGCGGGTTCATCGTCAACGGCCGCTGGCCGTTCTCATCGGCTGTGGACAATTCGGAATGGAACATGCTGGCCGTCACCGTCTACGACGACGACGGCAAGACGCCCATCGATTGGCGGCTCTGTCTGGTGCCGAAGTCCGACTACGAGATTATCGACACCTGGTACGCCATGGGCATGGCGGCCACGGGCAGCAAGGATGTCGCGGTCAAGGAATTGTTCGTGCCCGAGCGGCGCGCGCTGCCGCTGTCGCGCTGCCGCGGCGGGCGCGAGCATCCCGGCGCTGCGCTCAATGCCGGCGCGCTGTTTTCCATCCCGCTGGTGGCCGCTTCCAGCCACCCGTTGGCGCCGGCCGCGCTAGGTGCGGCCGAAGGCGCGCACGAGCTGTTCCTCAAGGCGATGGCCCAGCGGGCGGGCACTTATACCGGCGCGCGGGTGGCGGATTTCCAGGCCGTGCAGATCAAGGTCGCTCGCGCGCGCTGCCTGATCGACTCGGCGCGCGACCTCCTGCGTCAGTCCGCCATCGCCTTCCAAGCCGCCGCGGAGCGTAACGAGGTGCCGGACCTCGAGACCAAGCTGCGGTTCCGCGCCCATTCCGCTTTCGCCGTGAACCAGGCGCGCGAAGCGGTCGAGACGCTATGGTCGTGCTACGGAGCGCAGGGCCTCTACACCCGCGACCCGCTGCAGCGGCATCTGCGCGACGTGCTCGCCATCAACCAGCACTTCTCGTTCAACTTCGACATCGCAGGCGCGGCCTACGGCCAGTTCGCGCTCGGCGGTCGGTACGCCAACCCCACCATGTGAGCGGGGCCGCGGGAGTGGCGTGACGAATCCCATCCGGCGAAAGCCAGATCGATCGCTGCGACCAGTGGCCGCACCCAAAAAAATAATTGTTCGCGTGCGGCCGGCGTCAATGATGCGTTCGCAGCCGAGGTCATTCAGGTTGACGTAAGTCTTGCCTGCTATGCTGGCGTCGAAATGGTCGTGGCGATCAAACGAGCCTGCGCCCAAGCCGGTACATCAGACAAACAATCGAGGCGACGACGCTGGCTTAAGGCCGTCGAACGCGACACTCGGGAATTCAACGTCGAAGGGAGAGACGCATGTTCCGGTTCGCGGCGGCCGCGGCTGCGCTCGCTTATGCAGGGTTTTGGGTGGATGACGGACATGCCGCCGTCACCCGCGGCCCCAGCGTGCCGCCGTCGTCGAGTGCCGTCGTTACCAATTGCTTTAAGATGGCGGAGAGGATTGTTCCTTGGATGAGAGGACGTTCGGCCTGGGTCGTACGCCACGCCGATCACTGCGTTCGCAGGGGCGGATCACTCTAGCCTCGACTAGCCGGAGGCTCCCGTCCGGGCCCTTTCGCTCGCAGCGGCGTGTTCCATCGCCGCCTCCTCCTTGAGATTATCGATGTCGCGGAAGATCGAGGCCACCGCGAGCACCTTGCCGTTGCGACGATAGCGCACGAGGCAGTCGCGTGCTTCGATGTTGCCCTCAATGTCGAGGTCGTTCCATTTCTCGGCATGTCCGATGTAGTTGATCGGCACATCGTAGTGCTGGCTCCAGAAGAACGGAACCTCGGAAAATCGTTGCCTCTGGCCGAGGATGTTGCGCGCCACCGTCTGACCCTGCCGCTCGGCCACGACCCAATGCTCGATCCGCAGATTCTCGCCGGTATGAGGATCGGGCCAGCGCGCGATGTCGCCGGCGGCAAAGATTCCCGGCACGCTGGTTTCGAGGTATTCATTCACCACGACGCCGCGATCGAGTTTGAGACCGGCGCGCTCGGCCAACTCGATTCGCGGCCGCACCCCAATGCCGACGACGACGAGATCGGCCGCCAATGTCGTGCCGCCTTTAAGCCTCACGTTGGCGGCGTCGATCGCGGTTGCCGTCTCCTCGAGATGGAATACGACGCCGTGCTCCTCGTGGATCGCGCGTACGAAATCGCCGAATTCACGCCCCAGCACGCGTTCCAGCGGTCGGCGCTCCGGCGCCACGACATGAACCTCGATCTCGCGCGCCCGTAGCGCCGCGGCAACCTCGAGGCCGATGAAGCTTGCGCCGACCACGACTGTGCGCTGGGCCGCTTTTGCCCTGGCAATGATCGCTCGCGAGTCGGCGAGCGAGCGCAACACGTGCACGTGCGGCTGATCAGCGCCGGGGATATCGAGGCGCAGCGGCTCGGCGCCGGTTGCGAGCAGCAGCTTGTCGAAGGGGATATTTCGTCCACCTGCAAGCGTCACTTGGCGTCCCTTCGCATCGATGCCGGTGACGTTGCCGCGAAGCTCAAGTTCGATCGATTGGTCCCGATAAAACTCGGGCGGTCTGAGCGGCATCCAGTCTTCGGGCGCGTTCCCCGCAAGATAGTCCTTCGAGCAATTCGGCCGGTCATAGGGGGCTGCCTCGTCGGAGGAGAGCAGCGTTACGCCGCCGGCAAAGCCCTCCCGCCGTAGCATCTCGGCCGCGGCGAATCCCGCCGCTCCGCCGCCCACGATCACCACGCGTTCAGGCTTTGCGCTCGGACCACGAGCCTTGCCGGCTGCGCGCTCGCCGGCAGGCTCGATTTTCTCGCGCACGAAGATCGAGCCATTGCGCTTTTCCACGCGCCAGCACGGCATCGGGTTGAAAGCGGGCGCTGCGACTGCCTCGCCGGTCCGCAGGCTGAAGCAGGCATGGTGCCAGGGGCATCGCACGGTATCGCCGACGATCAATCCTTCGGCGAGCGGGCCGCCGTAGTGCGAGCACGTCGAGCCGATCGCGAACAATTCGTCGCCGCGGCGCGCGAGAAGCACCGCGTCGTCGCCCACATGCCCGCCCACCATGCCGCCATCGGCAACGTCACCGAGCGGCACGCCGCGCGCGAGATCCGGCCCTTTCGGCTTGGATTGCTCAGCTGCCATGAAGTCCGGAACCGTCGTTCATTATCGCCCCATGAAGCTGCGCCACGGCAGCGTACGGGCCAAGAACGAACTACCAACCGCTTTGATTTATTCCGGTTCCAATCGGGAAGTGTCCGCTGGTCGGCCGATCGCGGACGGGTGCTGCCGATTTTGGGTGATCTGCGGCGCGGTGGGGAGGCCTTTTCCGAATGGCCGCTCCAAAGTCGAAGGGCGCGGCTTGCACCGCGCCCTTCGTCGCTTGCTGTCTTATCAGCGAATGCGGCTTAGAAGTCCATTCCGCCCATTCCGCCGCCACCCGGCATCGGCGGGGGAGGCGTCTGCTTCTTCGGCGCTTCCGCGACCATGGCCTCGGTCGTCACCAACAGGCCGGCCACCGAAGCCGCATCTTGCAGCGCGGCGCGCACGACCTTGGCGGGATCGACGATACCGCTGTCGACCAAGTCCACGTACTCCTCGCTCTGGGCGTCGAAGCCGTAGGTCTCGGACTTGTGCTCCATGATCTTGCCGACCACGATCGAGCCTTCGACGCCGGAGTTTTCCGCGATCTGCCGCGTCGGCGATTCCAGCGCCTTGAGCACGATATTGATGCCGGCCTGCACGTCGGCATTGCCGTCGGTGATCTTGCCGACCGCCTTCTTGGCGCGCAGGAGCGCAACGCCGCCGCCCGGCACGATCCCTTCCTCGACCGCGGCGCGGGTGGCGTTGAGCGCGTCCTCGACCCGGTCCTTCTTCTCCTTCACCTCGATCTCGGTGGCGCCGCCGACGCGGATCACCGCCACGCCGCCCGCGAGCTTGGCCAGTCGCTCTTGCAGCTTCTCGCGGTCATAGTCGGACGTGGTCTCCTCGATCTGCGCCTTGATCTGGCCGATGCGGGCCTCGATGTCCTTCTTCTTGCCGGCGCCGTCGACGATCGTCGTCTTCTCCTTCTCGATGATGACCTTCTTGGCGCGCCCGAGCATCGCGGTCGTCACGTTCTCGAGCTTGATGCCGAGTTCCTCCGAAATGAGCTGACCGCCGGTGAGGATCGCGATGTCCTCGAGCATGGCCTTGCGGCGGTCACCGAAGCCGGGGGCTTTGACGGCGGCAACCTTGAGTCCGCCGCGGAGCTTGTTGACGACGAGGGTGGCGAGCGCCTCGCCCTCCACGTCCTCGGCCACGATCAACAGCGGCTTGCCGGCCTGGACGATCGCCTCGAGCACGGGGAGCATCGCCTGCAGCCCGGAGAGCTTCTTCTCGTGCAGGAGCACGAAGGCGTCCTCGAGCTCGGCCACCATCTTCTCGGCGTTGGTGATGAAGTAGGGCGAGAGATAACCGCGGTCGAACTGCATGCCCTCGACGATCTCGACTTCGGTGTCGAGCGCTTTGGCTTCCTCGACCGTGATCACGCCTTCGTTGCCGACCTTCTGCATCGCGTCGGCGATCATCTTGCCGACCTTGCTGTCGCCGTTCGCCGCGAGTGTGCCCACCTGGGCGACCTCCGCGGACGAGCCGACCTTCTTGGCGCGCTTCGCGATGTCCTTCACCACCGCGCTCACGGCAATGTCGATGCCGCGCTTGAGGTCCATCGGGTTCATCCCGGCGGCCACCGACTTGGCGCCTTCCCTTACGATCGCTTGCGCCAGCACGGTCGCGGTGGTGGTGCCGTCACCGGCAAGGTCGTTGGTCTTCTGGGCGACCTCGCGCACCATCTGCGCGCCCATGTTCTCGAACTTGTCCTCAAGCTCGATTTCCTTCGCCACCGTCACGCCGTCCTTGGTGATGCGGGGCGCGCCGAAGCTCTTGTCGAGCACGACGTTGCGGCCCTTGGGGCCGAGCGTCACCTTCACGGCGTTGGCCAGGATATCGACGCCGCGCAGCATCTTTTCGCGTGCATCGCCGGCGAATCGTACGTCTTTGGCAGCCATTTCACGTCACTCCATTCATCGCTGATATGTTTGCAGTTGGTCCCTCGTCCCGAGGAGGGGCCGCAACGGCGCGTTGCGGCCGCTGAGCGGTCGTGCTTTCGTCCGTCGGCACCCGAGCTTTCGCCGGGGTTCGCGACGAGACATCGACATCAGGCGATCACGCCCATGATGTCGGACTCCTTCATGATCAGGAGGTCCTCGCCGTCGAGCTTGACTTCGGTGCCGGACCATTTGCCGAACAGCACCCGGTCGCCGGCCTTGACGTCGGGCTTGATGATCTTGCCGGACTCGTCGCGACCACCGGGCCCCACCGCGATGACCTCGCCCTGCGAGGGCTTCTCCTGGACGGTGTCGGGGATAATGATGCCGCCCCTCGATTTTTCCTCGGCATCGATACGTTTCACGACCACACGGTCGTGCAGGGGACGGAACTTGGTCTTGGCCATGAAGTCTCCTCACAAGGCGCTGGCAGGGCTTTGGTCTTTGATCGATACGCTCGATCTGTCAGGCTGTTAGCACTCCACATTGAGGAGTGCCAACGGCTGGCGGGGAGATAGGGGCTGGCGTGGAGGCTGTCAAGCATGGCCGCAGATCCCCCGAGGTCGATGCGACTCGAAAGCGCCGCGGGCACTGGGGCTCGATCTCGGCGCCCGCCGCCAGCCCCGCTGCGAAGCGCTTGCGCTTGAACCTGGCGTCGTGTGAACCGAACCGAGCGTATCCATGTCGCGGCTTGCGCACGGACGCCGACTTCGACGCTAAAGCGGCCCCAACATCCGCGCCAGTCTGCGGCTGCGGATGCGCACAAAGGCCCCAGCAGGGAACCGCGCCGCTGCCTCATATCTGCCTTGGGCGGGCCTTACCCTGACACCAAGTTGCCGGAGATCTCACGAGTTCCGTCGGGGGCGATGCCGACTCGTTAACCATGCGACCGGTAAGAGTAGATCGGCCTGCCCGCAGGTGTGTTTTGCGACGCTGCGGACAGGAGTAAGGGAAGATCGTCGATGGGGAATCGCAATTTCGGTTGGCCGCTCGTCGCCATCGCGCTGTCCGCGCTGGCGCTCTCGGCCTGTAGCACCGCGCCCTCCCCGCAGGTCGGTGCCGCCGCGCCGCCGGAGCCGGAAATGCCGTCGCATGTGCGGCCCACCGAGATCATCGGCCGTTGGGGATACGCCGCTTACCACAAGCCGGAAGATCGCACGCGTACCGAGGCCAATGCCCGCGGCCAGTGCAAGCAGCCCTATGTGATCGGCCAGGGTGCCAACGGCGGCGTCATGATGTACCTCGCCGATTCCAGCGAACTGCAGGAGCTTCGCCTCAAGGGCAGCTCGTCAGGCAAGGACTATATCGGCCCGGCGGGCCGCACGCCGGGCGTGCAGGATCGTGAAATCCTTTCCTTTGACGGCCGCGTCATGGTGCTCAAATACGTGGATCCCGAGGTCGACGGGCGCTACGGAACCGGCATTTTCGTGCGTTGCGCGCCACGGGCGGCGCAGGCGGACGCTTCGACGTCGCGCTGATCGCCGATTGAAGCCCAATCCAGCGCCATCTATGGTGCAGCCGAAACGGAACGCGATGTCTCCCCCCGCGCGCGCAGGGCAAGGATAGGCTGTCATGCCACGCCGCCGCCTGCTCGCCACGCCGCTTGCCGCGTGGGAGCGCGACGGGCTCAAGGCTGCCCTCCTCAAGGTCCGCTTGCCGGCCGACGACGTCGGGGATGCGCGCCTGTTGTTCTGGCGCTTCGAGACGGTCGAGGATATTCCGGTCGGCTTCGGCGGGCTTGAAATTCACGGCCGCGATGCGCTCCTGCGTTCGCTGGTGACGCTGCCGCCGCTGCGTCAGATCGGCATGGGAGCAGCCATGGTGGCAACGCTCGAGACCGAGGCGCGCGCGCGCAATTGTCACGCGATCTACCTCCTGACCGCCTCGGACGCGAAGTTCTTCGGCCGGCTCGGCTATGGACCCTGCGCGCGCAACGCCGTGCCGGAAGCGATCCGCGGCAGTCGACAATTTGCCGAGCTTTGCGCGCCGACCGCGGCCGCAATGGTCAAGCGTATCGGCTAGATCGACGCCGGCAGCACCCCTGTTAGGGTCGAATCCCTTCGCCCGCGCGCTCCCGCCATGCCCCCGTTGCCCGATATCATCGCTGGCCCTTGGCGCGCCGTCCTGGTGCTCGGGGTCACCGAGATTCTGGCCTGGGGCGCAATCTTCTATCCGCCGGTCTTGACCGTGCCGCTGATCGCTCACGAGCGCGGCTGGTCGATGGCCTTTGCCATGGGCGGCTTTTCCCTGGCGTTGCTGACGGCGGGGCTGGTTTCGCCGCGGGTCGGATCAATGATCGACCGCCATGGCGGGCATCGCGTCATGTCGATCGGCTCGCTGCTTGCCGCGCTCGGTCTCGCCTTGATCGTCTACGCCGATCATCCCGCCGCTTACCTCGCAGTCTGGCTGTTGCTCGGCGTCGCGATCGCTGCGACTCTCTATGATCCGGCCTTTGCCACGCTCGGTCGCATCTTCGGTGCCGCCGCCAGGCGGCCGATCACGGCGCTCACGCTCGCCGGCGGTTTCGCCTCGACGGTGAGCTGGCCCGCGACCCATTTTTTGCTCGAGGCCGTCAGATGGCGCGGCACCTATCTCGTCTACGCCGCGCTCCTTGCTCTGGTCGCGGCGCCGCTGCACGCCTTCGCCTTGCCGCGCACGCGCGCGAAGCCCGCGGCGCGGCCCGACCAAGAGGTGCAAGCGCGGAGCGTGGTCCTGCCGCCGACCGGTTGGCCGTTCCTGCTGGTGGCGGCGGCCTTCGCCGCTTACGCCTTCGTGCCGTCGGGCCTGTCCGCGCACCTGCTCGCGATCTTCGGCCGCGCCGGCATGGACGCGGCGACCGTGGTGGCGATCGGCGCGCTGTTCGGACCCGCGCAGGTCGCGGCGCGCATCTGCGAGTTGCTGTTCGCACGCAGCATCCATCCGCTGCTCATCGCGCGCTTCGCGGTGGCGATGCTGCTCGCGGCGTTCGCGCTCATCGCGCTGTTCGGGCTCAGCGCGGCGGCGGCCGCGAGCTTCGCGGTGATGTTCGGAATGGCGAACGGCCTTCTGACCATCGCGCGCGGGGCGGTGCCGCTCGCGCTGTTCGGCCCGGCCGGCTACGGCCACATCGTGGGCCGCATCGGGGGGCCGTATCTGGCGATGCAGGCGATTGCGCCCTTCGCGCTCGCCTTCGTCGCGGAGCGTGCCTCCGACGCAGCCGTGCTCGCCGTGACCGCGGCGTTTGCCGCGATCTCGTTCATCGGCTTTGCAGCCATGGGCCGGCCAAAAAACTCAACAGGGTGAATTAAGCGGTCTTGCGATCGAAGGCCGCCGGAGCCGGCGGCCTTTTGCTCGCTTCATGCGCTCGGCGCGGGCGTGCGCTCACGGATCACTGCCGTCGTCGCCGCCGTCATCGAAGTCGTCGTCGTCGAGGTCATCCGCATCCTGATCGTCTTGCACATCCTCGCTGCGGCCGTCGTCGAGCAGGCCATGGCCGTGGCTGCCGGTGTCGTCGCCGGACGATGACGTCCGTCCGACATCGTCGAGGCCGGCCTGACGGGAGAGTTCGCCGCCGGCGGCAGCCCCGCCGCCCCAAGGGGACGATCCGCTCGCGCCGGACGCCGGATCGAACGCCGCATGCGCCCCCTGTTGGTGACCCATCATGGAGCGAATGCCGCTGAGCAGCAGCGAGCCGCCGATCATGCCGGCGGCGGCCGCGGCGGCGGTGCCGAGAAACGAGCCGCCCGGCGCCGGAGGCTCTCCCGCCGATCCGGCGGGCATCGGTTGCATGGGCTGGGTTGCGGTATGCCAGGCGGGCGACATGGGTGCAGCCTCGTCCGGCCGCACCGAAGGCACCGAGCCGCGGCCCTCGCGCTTGCCGAAGACGTTCTCGCGTACTCCGCCGAGGAAGCTCTGATCGCGCGGCGCTGCTTCGGCTGCAGAAGCGCTCTCGAGCTCACGAATACGGGCGTCGGCCCGTTTGAGGACTTCGTCTTGCACCAGCACGGTCTGGACCAACGCGTACAGGGCGTTGGGCGCCTGCCGCAGGCCATCCCTGATCAGCCGTTCGGCCTCCGGATCACGCTGAGCATCCTCCAACGTGGCCAGGCGGTCGAACAGTTCGATGACGAGATTGCGTTCCTCTGGAGTCATTGGTCGCCTCCTTCCTCCCCGCGACGACAGTCATGTAGGCAAATGCCCATGAAAGCGGAATGACCGATCGCCACAAAAATGTTTCAGTGGGTTTTTTTCTTGCTTGACCAATGGGATGGAGAAACGGCGGCGATCACGCCAAGGCCACGCCGTGGCGCGCCAGCACGGCCGGAAAGTCATCGCCGGCGAAGAAGGCATATTCCTTCTCTCGTAGCGTCGTCAGGGGATCGAGGCGCTGCAATTCTGCGTCGACGAAGCCGGGATGACACATGACCACGCTGCCGTCGGGCAGACGGTCGAGGAAGCGCGGGAACAGCGCCGCGAAATCGGCCGCATCGTCGAATTCGTAGGTGCCGGCGAAGGCCGGATTGGTGTGTAGCCCCAGCGCCGCGGCGCGGGAGCGGAAGCGGTAGCTCAAGAGGTCGAGGACCAGCCCCTTGCGGTCGGCAAATCTTTGCGCGAGCGGCACGACCCGCCCGCATTGGCGCAGCCACGCATTGGGCGCGGTCCTTGCCACGACGGCGAGTAGGGCATCGCTGATCTGGGGGAAGAGATGAATGTGGTGATGGCCGTCGACGAAGTCCGGAGCGCGCCCGAAGCTATCGATAAAGGATTCGAGCTGGCGGGTGATTTCCGCCGCCAACGCGTCGGGTTCGAGTTGGTGCATCAGGGCGCGGCCCGCCATCGCCGCGAGCGGCGGGAAGGCGCCCTCTCTGAGGGGCTTGAAGCTCTTGCTCAGCGGCCGAAAGGGCGCGGTAAGCGTAACATGCAGGCCGATCGCCACCCGCGGCGCCTCAGCGTTGAGCGCATCGAGCGCGCTTGCCTCTGTGCGGTGAAAGCTCGGCGCCACCACCATGGCGGAGGTGGCATTGAGGCGTCGGCGCACCACGAGATCGCGGATGGCGGTGTTGACGGCAGGGGAAATGCCGAAGTCGTCGGCGCACAGCCAGATGCGCCGGCGTTGCGAGCCCCCGATCGCGGCCGCGTCCAAGCCGCCCGTGTTCTTTGCATCCACGCGTCAACCCCATTCTCGCATTGGCCGTGAACGCCACGGCGTTGCAGTCCCCGCAAGCATCCTAGCGGCGTTGGTCGTCTTATGCAGGCGAAGGCCGATGAATTTTCGCCTCGACGGCGTTCATTCCGCGGCCGAGCGCGCCGGCGGACCGCCGATGGCGTCCGCGTTCTCGGCCGTCTTGAGCGTGTGCTCGGCCACGAAATAGACCGGGCGCGCTTTGAGCTCGGACAGGATCTTGCCGATGTATTCCCCCATGATCCCGATCATGATCAGCTGTACGCCGCCGAGCACCATCAAGCCCACGATCACCGAGGGATAGCCCGGGACCGACTCGCCAAAGACGAAGGTCTCGAGCAGGATTTGCACGCCGAAGATGAATGCCGCGGCCGCGAGCAGGAGGCCGAGCAGGCTCGCAAGGCGCAGCGGCGCGACCGAGAACGAGGTCAGACCTTCGATCGAGAGCCCGATCAGCGAATACAGGTTCCACGTCGTGCGGCCGTGGATGCGCTCCGCCGGCTCGTAGTCGACCCGGATCTGACGGAATCCGATCCAACTCGCGAGCCCCTTGAAGAACCGGTTGCGCTCGGGCAGCTGCTTAAGCGCCGCGGCGGCGCGCGGTGACAAGAGGCGGAAGTCGCCCGCGTCCTCGGGGATTTTTTGCCGCGCGCCCCAGTTGATCAGGGCGTAGAACGTCTTCACGCCGAGACGGCGCAGCCACGGCTCACTCGCGCGATGCGCCTTGGCGGTGTAGACGACGTCGTAGCCGTCGTCGAGCCAATAGCCCACGAGCTTCTCCACCAGCGCCGGCGGATGCTGCCCATCGCCGTCCATGAACAGCACCGCGCCCAGCCGGGCATGATCGAGGCCGGCAAGAAGCGCCGCCTCCTTGCCGAAATTACGCGAGAGGGAGATGACCTGGATGTCGAGGTTCTCTGCTGGAAGTTCGCGCGCGGCGGCAAGCGTGGCATCGCGGCTGCCGTCGTCGACATAGACCGCCTCGGTCGCAAGGGCGCGCCCCGCCTTGAGCGTGCGCGCGACTTCGAGGACGCGGGCGTGAAGGGTCGCGAGATTGTTGGCCTCGTTGAACAGCGGAACCACGATCGAAAGCCCGGCCTCCGCCCTGCCGCGTGGCCGCGCAGGAGCGCCGGCACCGCCGGCTCGGGTCATCGCATCGCCTGCCATCGACCGCGCCTTTCGACCCTTCCCCGCCGCGGACGGGTTATAGCCCAAGCATGGGCCGCTGTCGCGCCGCGGCCGGCATGGGGGGAAGCCTCGGCGTGGCGGTCCGGACGTGCTAAGCGGGGCCCGCCATGAAGCTACCCGCGCCCCTCGATCGCCTACAACGCCGCCTTGCCCGGGCCTGGCACGAGCGCGCGGTTACGCTCAAGGCGGCGAGCTTCGCCATGGTCGGCGTGGTCAACACGCTCATCGATTACAGCGTGTTCCTCTCCGCCTATTACCTTATCCAGCTGCCGTTGATCCCCGCCAACGTGCTGGCCTGGCTCGTGGCGGTGTCCGGCTCCTACGTGATGAACTGCTTCATCACCTTTGCGGCCGAGTCCGGACGGCAGCTGCGCTGGCGCGCTTACGGCGCCTTCGTGGCATCCGGCGTTGTCGGCGTCATTGCCAACACGACGGTCCTGGTGGTGGCATCGCGTTGGCTGCCGGTCCCGGTGGCGAAACTTCTGGCGATCGCAGCGAGCTTTGCGGTCAATTTTTCGCTCTCGCATTTCGTCGTGTTCAGGACGCGCGAACCCCGGGCGGAACGGTCAGCGAAATGACGGGCGGACCAGCTCCTGCTTGCCACACTGGCGTCGGAGACGGCCTATGCGTGACGACGAAAACTTGACCACGGAACGAGCGACCTTCGTCACGCACCTCGAATGTTCGGCGACCGGCGCGCGCTATGCGGCGGATGAGCTGCACAATCTATCGCGCGAGCGCAAGCCTCTGCTCGTGCGTTACGATCTCGCCGGCATCAAAAAGGCGTTGACCAAGGAGGCGCTGGCGCGCCGCCCGCGGGATCTGTGGCGCTACCGCGAACTATTGCCCGTGCGCCGCGCACGCGACATCGTCAGCCTCGGCGAGCCGGTCACGCCGATCATGGTGATGCCGAGGCTCGCCAAGACGCTCAAGGCAAACGAGATTCTGGTCAAGGACGAAAGCCGGCTGCCGACCGGCTCGTTCAAGGCGCGCGGGCTTGCGATGGCGGTATCGATGGCGAAGGCGCTCGGCGTCGCCCACATGGCCATGCCGACCAACGGCAATGCCGGCGCGGCGCTCGCCGCCTATGCCAGCCGCGCCGGCATCAAGACCACCGTGTTTTGTCCGGAGGACACGCCGGAGGTGAACGTTCGCGAGATCGCGCTACAGGGCGCAACCGTCTACCAGGTCAACGGCCTGATCGATGATTGCGGCAAGATCGTCGCCGAGGGCGCGGCGAAAGTCGGCTGGTTCGACACCTCGACGCTCAAGGAGCCGTATCGCATCGAGGGCAAGAAGACCATGGGCCTCGAGCTTGCCGAGCAGCTCGGCTGGGACGTGCCGGACGTGATCCTCTATCCGACCGGCGGCGGCACCGGCCTCATCGGCATGTGGAAGGCGTTCGCCGAACTCGAAGCGATCGGCTTCATGGGCGCCAAGCGGCCGCGCATGGTGGCGGTGCAGGCGGCAGGCTGCGCGCCCATCGTGCGCGCCTTCGACGCGGGCGAGGAGCATGCGCCGCGCTGGCAGGACGCGCATACCATCGCGTCCGGCATCCGCGTGCCGCAGGCGATCGGCGACTTTCTCATCCTGCGCGCGGTGCGCGAGAGTGGCGGCTTCGCGATCGCGGTGCCGGACGACGCCATCGCCGCGGCAATCGACGAGGTCGCGCGCGAGGAAGGCCTGTTGCTGTGCCCGGAGGGCGGCGCGACCTATGCGGCACTCAAACAGGCGCTCGCCGACGGGCGAATTCGCCGCGAGGAGCGGGTCATGCTTTTCAATTGCGCAACCGGCCTCAAATATCCACTGCCACCGCTCCACCGCCCGCTCGATCGCTTAAAGCCGATCGACTTCGCCGCGCTGTGATAGAGGGCGGCGATCGCGACCCGGTCGACGCTCGAGACGCGAACGTCGGCGTGCGCCGTCATGACGGCGGTCCAAGCCCCGCTTCGAGCTTGGCGTAAAGCGGGTCGACGCGAGAAAAGACGTAGCCGAGATCGGCGACGACGACGTTCTCGGCACCGTTGTCCCGCAACAGCGTCGCCAGTGCATGGACGTGCGTCGGCGGGCAATGCAACGTGAGCATGCCTGAGGAGGTCGGCCCGCCGAACGGCGTCTCGACCCCGAAGCGTTGCTTGGCCTCGGCGATGAGCCCGTCGTCGCAGCGGGCAAATCGGGTGCGCACCTCGCGGAACGCGCGCGCGTGCGTCTGCGCCGCGATACGATCGAGCACGCTGCGCGCGGTCGCGCGCTCGGCCGCGCCCCAATTGGCCGCGCGCGCCGCGATCAGGTTCGCTTGCGAGCGCAGCATCACCCCGTCGTCGATCACCTTCAGCCCATTGGCGGCGAGCGTTGCTCCCGTGGTCGTGATGTCGACGATGAGCTCGGCGGTACCGGCCGCCGGCGCGGCCTCGGTCGCGCCCGAGCTTTCCACGATGCGGTAGTCGGTGACGCCGTGGCTGGAAAAGAAATCGCGCGTGAGGTTCACGTATTTGGTCGCGACGCGCATCTTGCGCTCGTGCTTGAGGCGGAACGCGATCGCGACATCGTCGAGATCAGCCATGCTGTGCACGTCGATCCACGCCTGCGGCACGGCCACCGCCACGTTGGCGTGGCCGAAGCCCAGCGCGTCGACGAAGACGACGCGCCGATCCGCGTCGGGTATTTTTTCGCGCACGAGGTCTTCGCCGGTGACGCCGAGATGCACCGCGCCCTGCGCCAGGAGCTCCACCACTTCGGCGGCCGAGAGATACGCCACCTCGACGCCGGGGAGGTTGGCGATCGTGCCGCGGTAGTCGCGCACGCCGCGCGGCTTGACCAGCTCGAGTCCGACGCGCGCAAAGAACGCTTCCATGTTCGCCTGCAACCGGCCTTTCGCCGGCACGGCGACGACGAGTGTCGTGCTCACGATGCGCTCCGCAGCGCCGCGAGCCGCTCGATCCACACCGCAAAGCCGACCGCGGCAATGGCGCTGGCGCTGCCGAGCCGCGTCAGCAACCCGTCATAGCGGCCGCCGGCGACCAGCGGGCCGAGCGCGCGCGCGAGCGGGTCGTGCAGTTCGAAGACGAACCCGGTGTAATAGTCGAGGCCGCGCCCGAAGGCGGTCGAGAAGCGGATGCGGGCGACGTCGACGCCGCGCGCGGCGAGACAGGCGGTGCGGCTCTCGAAGGCGTCGAGCGCGCCGTCGAGCGCGATCTTGCCCTCGCGCGCGAACGCGCGCAGCTTGGCCGCTGCCTCGTGCGGATCGCCGGTGATGGCGAGGAATTTTTCGATCAGCGCGCGCGTTTCTCGCGGCAGCGAGGTCTGCGCGCCGAGCGCCGCCTGCTCGAGGAAATGGTCGGCGATCTCGCCCACCGAGCGGCCGCCGACCGCGGTGATGCCCGCAATCGACAAAAGATCGGTGACGAGCGCGTGCGCCCCCTTGGGGTCGGAGCCGGCGAGTGCAGCGAGCACGCCTTGATATTCCGAGCGCGCATGCGAAGCGCTGATGGTGAGCCGATCGAGATCCTGCGCCAGCGATGTCTTATGGTTGAAGTCCTTGATCAAGCGCCGCTTCCAAGCGGGCGCGAGATCGAGTGCCGCGACCAGGGCGCAAAACAGCGCCACGTCACCCGTGCGGATGTCGGGTGCGCCCAGGCCGTAATGCGCGGTCGCGTCGAGCCCGAGCGCCAGCATTTCGGCATCCGCCGCCGCCGTATCCGGCCGGGCGAAGGATTCGATGCCGGCCTGCAGGAATTCGCCGCCACCCTCGGCGCGATGCCGGAACACCGGACCGAGATAGCAAAAGCCCCGCGGCTTGCCGGCCGCGGGCGAGGCGAGATAATCGCGCGAGACCGGAATGGTGAGGTCGGGGCGCAGGCACAGTTCGCGCCCCTGCGGATCGGTGGTGAGATACATGCGCTTGCGGATGTCCTCGCCGGAGAGGTCGAGGAACGGCTCCGCCGGCTGCAGAATCGCCGGCGCCACCCGCGCATAGCCCGCGCGCTCGAACGACGCGATGAGCGCGTCGGGCGTGGTGGTCGTCGGGATTGCTCTGGCGCTCGTCATGGCGCGGCCGCAGTCGGTTCAGGCGGTGGCGGCGGCGCTTTAGCATGCTTGGGGGGTGAATTCGATCCCAAACCGCGGGCGCGCTTAACGCCGGTCTCGGGCCGGTTTTCGGACACCTAGCGCCAATCCCCGAGCACCGCCCCCACCAGCGCGAGCGCCGCGACCGCGGCGGTATCGGCGCGCAGAAGGCGCGGCCCGAGCGCAAGCCGCACCGCATTCGGCAATTCCAGGAGCGCGGCGCGTTCGTCCGCCGCGAAGCCCCCCTCGGGACCGATGAGGACGGCGAGCGCGAGCGGCCTCCCACCGCGAGCATCGCGTGCCTGCAAGAGCGCGGCCACCGGGTCCTTCACCTCCGCCTCCTCGTCGCAGAAGACGAGCAGCCGGTCAGGGTCGAATTCCGCGATCAGCCGCTCGAGCGTCAGCGGCGCGCGGATTTCGGGCAGCGTCACGATGGCGCACTGCTCGGCGGCCTCGATGGCGTTTGCACGCATGCGGTCGAGGTTGAGGCGGGTGACCTGAGCGTGCCGGGTGAGGACCGGCTGCAGGCGGGAAGCGCCCATCTCGACCGCCTTCTGCACCATGTAGTCGAGGCGCGCGTGCTTGAGCGGAGCGAACAGATAATGCAGGTCAAGCGCGGCGGTCTGGGGCCGGGTGCGCGCGCCGATGGCGAGCGCGAGCCGGCGTTTTCCGGCGCTCGCGAGCGTGCCCCGCCATTCGCCGTCGCGGCCGTTGAATATCAGCACGCAATCGCCCGCTTTCAGCCGCAACACGTTGCCGAGGTAATTGGCCTGCGACGCGTCGAGCGCGATGCTTGCGCCCTCGTCGAGCGGCGCGTCGAGGTAAAGGCGGGGGGTGCGGACATCGCAGCGGGGCATCGATGGCTGGCCTTGTTATCGGCGGATTCAAAGGGCTGTTAGCATATCGGCCGAGGATCGATCGGGCTCGAATCGAGAGATCGGGGATGACGGTCAGCCGGGCTCTTCCATTAGCGTTCGCGCTTGCCGTTTTGCCGCTTTGGCCGGCGGCGGCGCAGTTCGGAGGCATGGCGGGAGAGGCGTTCAACGCGCCGCAGGAGCCACGCCCCGCATGCCGGCAGCTCCTCGGCAATCGGAATGAGGTCGCCAAGCAGGGTCAGGCGCTGCTGGCGGCCGGCCAGAAGAAGGCGCCGCCCGAGGAAATATGCAAGCTTTTCAGGGCTTTCCTTACCGCCGAAAGCAAGATGCTCAAGGGCCTGGAAGAGCACCGCGCAACCTGCGGCGTCCCGCCTGAGACCATCAGGCAAGTCGAGGCCGGACACAGCAAGGCCTCGCAGATGGGCAAGCAGATTTGCGAGTTGGTGAGGCGGCTCGTGCCCGGGCCGGACTGTTTTGCCGGCGAGCAGGACTGTGACGTGGGGGCAAGACCTGCCCCCGCACCGGAGTGTTTTCCCGGCAAACGGGCTCGTCCTCCCTGCGTCATTGTCGCCGAGGACTAACCTCCCCGGCTCCCCGGTTCTGCCGTGTTATCGCCGAATTCAAAGGGCTGTTAATAGGTGGGGCCGCAGGATCGAGGGGTCGAATCGGGCGGCCGGGGGATTACCGTCATGACGTTCAGCCGGGCTCTTCCGTTGGCGTTGGTACTCGCCGTCGTGCCGCTTTGGCCGGCGGCGGCGCAGTTTGGAGGTATGCCGGGTATGCCCGGCTCGCCCGGCATGTCCCCAGGGCCGGGCATGTCCCCGGGGCCCGGGATGCCTGGCATGCCGGGAGGGGCATTCAGCGCGCCGCAGGCGCCACCCCCCGCCTGTCAGCAGCTCCTCGGCAACCGGGATGAGGTCTCCAAGCACGGCCAGGCGTTGCAGGCGGCCGGCCAGAAGAAGGCGCCCCCCGAGGAATTATGCAAGCTTTTCAAGGCCTTCCTCTCCGTGGAAGATAAGATGTTGAAGGGCCTGGAAGAGCACAGCGCGACCTGTGGCGTTCCCCCCGAGGTCCTGAAGCAAGTCAAAGCTGGCCACAGCAAGGCCTCGCAAATGAGCAAGCAAATTTGCGACGTGGCGGCGCAGGGATCGCGGCAGGCCGGCCCGAGCTTGAGCGATGCCCTCGGCACGACGCCGCTGGTGCCGGACGCTTCGACCGCCAAGAAGGGGTCGTCGACCTTCGACACGCTCACCGGCAGCCCGCTGTCGCCGCAATGACCCGCGGCGCGGGTCGCGTCGCCGATTCGACCGGCAATTGGGTCGACGGCGTCGCCCCCGCCTGGGCGCGCCCCTATCTGCGGCTGGCGCGCCTCGATCGGCCGATCGGCTCGTGGCTGCTGTTGATGCCGTGCTGGTGGTCCGTCGGCCTCGCCGCCGTGCACGCCCGCAGCCAGGTCAATGTCTGGCACCTCTTGTTGTTTTTCATCGGCGCGTTCGCCATGCGCGGGGCGGGATGCACCTGGAACGACATCGTCGATCGCGACCTTGACGCACGGGTCGAGCGCACGCGCTCGCGGCCGATCCCCTCGGGGCAGGTGACGGTCGCGTCGGCTGCCGCCTTTCTCCTGCTGCAGGCCTTGGTCGGGCTCGCGGTTCTGCTCCAGTTCAATCGCTTCACGATCTATGTGGGGTTCGCATCGCTGGCCGTGGTCGCGATCTATCCGTTCATGAAGCGGATCACCTACTGGCCGCAGATCGTGCTCGGCCTCGCGTTCTCCTGGGGCGCGTTGATGGGATGGCCGGCGACGTTCGCCCGGCTAGATTTGCCCGCGCTCCTGCTCTATGCCGGCGCGATCTCCTGGGTCATCGGCTATGACACGATCTACGCTCACCAGGACCGCGAGGACGACGCGCTGATCGGCATCAAGTCGACCGCGCTGCTCTTCCGCGAACGCACCAAGCCCATGCTCGCGTTGTTCTACGCGCTCGCCGTGGCGCTAATCGCATTGGCGGGATGGAGCGCGGGGGCGGGGCTCCTCTTCGCGCTCGGGCTCCTCGCCTTCGCGGCGCACCTTGCGTGGCAGATCGCACGCCTCGATGTCGACGATCCCATCGATTGCCTGGTGGTGTTCAAGTCGAACCGCGATGCCGGGCTGATCCTGTTCGCGGGGCTCGTGCTCGATGCGGCGCTGCGCGCGTAGGCGGCATCGAGCCTGAAACATCGACTACATCGCATACCCGCGGGCTGCGCTGGCGCTCTCGGCGAGCTTGGGCCATGCCGCCGGCGCGCGCGCCCGCGCCGCAGCCTCGGCCGCCGGCAGGCGCACGTCCCAGTCGCGTGCGATGAAGCGGTAAGCGCTGATGCCGTCGGATTGCGGCGAGGCGAGCCAAACCGCCGGCGTGCCCATGATCTCGGGGTCGAGCAGGAGGGGAGGGCGCGGCTTGCCGGGCGGGAAGAAGCCGGGCGTATCGGTCGGCCCGCCCGGCACCAGGATGTTCACGGTGACGCCCGTGCCTTCGAGGTCCTTGGCGAAGCTCACGCAACTTGCCTCCAGCGCAGCCTTGGACGCGCCGTAAGCCGACAGCCCGCCGGCCAGCATGGTGTCGAAGCTCGTCGTCACGTTGATGATGCGTCCCCAGCCCCGCTTGATCATGGGTTCGGCCGCGAACCGCGCCATCAGGAATGCGCCGATGGCGTTGATCGCGACGATGCGCTGCCAACCTTCCGGATCGGCCTCGAAGAATTTGATCCGGGCCTCCTTGTGCCCTGCCGCGGTCGACATGCTGATGCCGGCGCAATTGATCAGGATATCGAGTGCGCCGAACGTCCCCAGCACCTGCTCAACGGCATGCCGGCAATCTGCGGCCTTGGACACATCGGCGACGGCGTTGAGAAATTTTCCGGCAAACACTGGTTCGGCCGCGAGGCGATCGAGACCGCCCGCATCGACATCGACGCCCGCGACCTTGGCGCCGGCGCCCGCGAGCGCGCGCGCCATCACGCGCGCCATGCCGTTCGCCGCTCCAGTGACGACGGCCACGCGGCCGGCGAGCACTTGCACTTGCGCTTGTGCCATGATGCGCTGCCTCCCACGCAAATCATGACAAATCGCCCCGCCCCATTCAATCGCGCGCAATTGTCCCACCCGCATTGCACGGCCGATCGAGCGGATGTTAGCTCTCGGGCCGAGAGCACCCGCGTCGGGAGAGAAACCATGTGGCGTGCAAGACTCGCGGCGCTTGCGCTCATCGCAACATCTGCCGCGTTAGAATCTGCTGGCGCCGGGGACGACCTCAAGATCGCGGTCGGCGGTCGCGGCATCGGCGAAACCTTCGTGACCGAGGTCGGCTACAAGGCCGGCCTGTTCAAACGGCACGATCTCGCCCTCGACATTTTCTATACCGATGGCGGCGGCGAGACCCAGCAGGCGGTGATCTCGAACAGCGCGCAGGTCGGCATCGCCTCGGGCTTCCTCGGCGCGATCGGGGTCTTCGCCAAAGGGGCGCCGGTGCGGATCATCGGCGGCTCGTATACCGGAGGCGCCCAAGTCTTCTGGTACGTGCCGGCGGACTCGCCGATCAAGAGCCCGCAGGATCTCGCGGGCAAGACCGTCGCCTATTCCAACAACGGCTCCTCGACCCATGCGGGCGTGCTCGCTCTGCAGAAGCACTACAACATCGCGTTCAAGCCGACGCCGACCGGCAATGCCGCCGCGACCATGACTGCGACCATGAGCGGACAGGTCGATGTGGGCTGGGCAGGCGCGCCGTTCGGGGTCGCCGAGCTCGAAGTCGGCAAGATCCGGCTGATCATGAAATCGTCGGATGCGCCGGATTTCGACAAGCAGACCAACCGCGTCATCGTCGCCAATGCCGACGGGCTCAAAGCGCGCCCGGACGTGTTCGCGCGCTTCATGCGCGGCTATCGCGACTCGCTCGCCTTCATCTATTCGACGCCCGCCGGGCTTGCGGCCTATGCGGCCTTCGCGAAGCTGCCGGAGGCGGCAGCCAAGCGCGCATTGCAGGAATTCCTGCCGCTCGCCGCCGTCGATCCCGATCGCATTTCCGGGATCGAGGAGGTGATGGCCGATGCGATCGCTTTCAAATTCATTTCCGCGCCGTTGACCAAGGACGAGCTCGCCGAGCTCATTCAGATCCCCGAGCCGCGGCGGTGACGCCGCGTCTTTCCGGGCGGATCGACGACTTCGAAGCGCAGCGGACGCCCGCAGGGGTCGAGCCGCTCGCCACGGCTCGACCCCGCAGGCATGTCCCTGCTGGTTGTTTTGACGCCTCAAAACTTACATCTTCACCGCCGGCATCCGTTTTGTTTCGCTGCGGCGGGGTTTTGTCTCCGCTTGGTGCCGCAAACATGCCCCAAACAAGTCGGAATCCGCTTAATGTTCCTGGTTAATCCGAGGTATCACCGCATCGAATGCGACTCATGCTTGACGAGTCGTTGCCGCGGCCCCGCAAACCTCGGTTAATCGGGGCTGGATTGTAGACTCCAGGCGTAGTCCCATGTCCTCGCTCCTCGACCAATCCGCGCTGACCGATCTCGCCGAACGGCTGGTTGCGGCCGCTGGCCGTGCCGGCGCGGACGCCGCCGACGCGCTCGCCGTGCGTTCGATCTCGCTCGCGGTCGAGGTGCGCGAGGGCGCTGTCGAGGAATCCGAGCGCTCCGAAGGCGACGACGTGGGGCTGCGCGCGTTCGTCGGCCGCCGCCAGGCGGTGGTATCGACCAACGACGTAAACGCCAACGTCGCGGAGCTCGCTGAGCGCGCGGTCGCCATGGCAAAGGCGGCGCCCGAAGATCCGTTTGCCGGGCTCGCCGATCCCGCGCGCCTCGCGCGCGATGTTCCCGACCTCGACTTGCTCGATCCGGATCTTCCGACCGTCGCGCTGTTGGAAGAGCGCGCCCAACGCGCCGAGCGCGCGGGGCTTGCGGTCAAGGGCGTCACCAAATCGGGCGGCGCCTCGGCCTCGGCCGGCATCGGCGGGATGGTGCTGGTGACGAGCCACGGTTTTTGCGGCGCCTACCTCAGCTCGGGCCAGAGCGTATCGATGACGGCAATCGCCGGCGAGGGCACCGCGATGGAGCGCGACTACGACTATTCCTCCACGCTCCACGGCGCCGACCTCGATCCACCGGAGAAGATCGGACGCACGGCCGGCGAGCGCACCGTCGAGCGGCTCGATCCGCGCAAGGTGAAGAGCAAACGAGTGCCGATCGTGTTCGACCGCCGGATCGCCGGCTCGCTCGTCAGCCACCTCGCCAGCGCCATCAATGGCGCGGCGGTGGCGCGCAAGACGAGCTTCCTCAAGGACCGGCTCGGCCAGCGGCTGTTCCGGCCGGGCATCCAAGTGCTCGACGATCCGCTGCGTCGGCGCGGATTGCGCTCGCGCCCGTTCGACGCCGAGGGCGTTGCGACGCGGCGTCTCGCCGTCGTCGAGGACGGCGTGCTCGCGTCTTGGATCCTGGACTCCGCGACCGCGCGCGAGCTCGGTTTTGCCAGCACCGGCCACGCCCAGCGCGGGGTATCCTCGACGCCCGCGCCCGGCCCGAGCAACCTGCATCTCGCCGCCGGCAGCGACCCGCCGGAGGCTTTGATGGCCGACATCGCCGAGGGCTTCTATGTCACCGATCTCATCGGGGTCGGCGTCAATCAGGTGACCGGCGACTACAGCCGCGGCGCTTCCGGATTCTGGATCGAAAACGGCAAGCGCAGCTACCCCGTGAGCGAAGTGACGATCGCCGGAAACCTGATCGAGATGTTCCAGACGCTGTTGCCGGCGAACGACCTAGAGTTCCGTTTCGGCACCAATGCGCCGAGCGTGCGCGTGGAGGGTCTCACCGTTGCCGGCCGATGACATCGATCGCGCCCTGGTGCGCGATCGCCTCGCCTCGGCCGTGCGTGAAGCCGGTGCGCTGGCGCTCCACATGTTTCGCGGCCGGCCCGCGAGTTGGATCAAGGGCGGCTCCTCGCCGGTGAGCGAGGCCGATCTCGCCGTCGATGCGCTGCTGCGGGAGCGGCTTCTGGCCATCCGCGATGCCGGCTGGCTCTCGGAGGAGAGCGAAGACGATCCCGCGCGACTGCAGCGCGCGGAAGTGTGGGTGGTCGATCCCATCGACGGCACGCGCGCTTATCTCGCGGGACTTGCGGAGTGGGTAATCGCTGCGGCGCTCGTGCGCTTTGGCCGCCCGCTGGTTGCGGCGCTTTACGCGCCGGTGAGCGACGAGCTGTTTCTCTCCGTCGCCGGCGGCGGCGCGACGCTCAATGGCGCGCCGATCAAAGCGAGCGCGGGCGATCAGCTCGCGGGCGCGACGTTCTCCGGCGCCAAGCGTCGGCTCGACAGTCTCGCCGCGGTCGAGCCGCGCATCGTGACCGCGCCGAGAATTCCCTCGCTCGCCTTGCGGCTTGCGCGCGTTGCCACCGGCGCGCTCGATGGCACCTTTGCCGCCCCCAACAGCCACGATTGGGACCTTGCGGCGGCCGACCTTTTGGTGCACGAAGCCGGCGGGCTGGTCACGACTTTGACGGGGGAATCGTTGATCTACAATCGGCCCGATCCGGTTCATGGCGCGCTGGTGGCTGCCGGCCGCGCCCGTCACGAGTTGTTGCTCGGCCTCATTCGCGATCGGCTTGCCGAGTTTGCGTGATCGAACCGGCGCGGTCTGCGTGATGGCGCAAGCCGCTGCAGGCCAAGCCGCTGCAGGCCAAACCGCTGCAGGCTATGTGTCGTCGCGTTTTCGAGGGCGTGCGGGGGGATCCACGGCGCCGGCAAAGGCTGCTGGTTCCGGTCGCCAGGATCGAGGGATGCAAATCAATGGTGGATCAGGGCCAGCGCGAACAATTGCTGCATCTCGTCTTCGGCGGCGAGCTCACCGATTTGGACCGTGTCGAATTCAGGGATTTCGACAAGCTCGACATCGTCGGCATTTATCCCAACTACGCCACCGCCTATGCTGCCTGGAAAGCAAAAGCCCAGCAGACCGTCGATAACGCCCATATGCGCTACTTCATCGTGCATTTACACCGCTTGCTCGATCCGCAAATGGATCAGCGCGCCAAGCGCTGACGTCAAGCGGGCTCCTCGCCGATGTCGTGGGTCAAGCGTCTCGTGGCCTCGCGCCCGTTCCAAAAGACCACCGGGGTCATGGCCGCCGAATACCTTCGTCTGGTATGGAATACCACCCGGCTGGTGATCGAGCCGGAAGGCATCTACGAGCGGGTCGACCGCGATGCGCCGGTGATCATCGCCATGTGGCACGGGCAGCATTTCCTGGCGCCTTTCATCCGACGCGCGCAGGATCGCGCCAAGGTGCTGGTCTCACGCCATCGCGACGGCGAGATCAATGCGCTCGCCGCGGAGCGGCTCGGCATCGGCGCCATTCGCGGCTCCGGCCACCACGGCGGGGGGTTCATCGGCAAGGGCGGCGTGAGCGCCTTCAAGGAGATGCTGAGCGCGCTGGAGGAGGGTTACAACGTCGCGCTCACCGCCGACATTCCCAAGGTCGCGCGCGTCGCCGGTCTCGGCATTGTCAAGCTTGCGAGCGCGTCCGGTCGGCCGATCTATCCGATCGCGATCGCGACCAGGCGGCGCGTGGAGCTCAACAACTGGGACCGCACGGCCATCAATCTCCCGTTCGGCCGCGGCGGCGGAGTTGCCGCCGAGCCGCTGCGCGTGCCCGCGGACGCCGACGGCGCCGTGCTCGAAGGCGCACGGCGTGCGCTCGAGAGCGCGCTCAACGCCGCCACCGCGCGCGCTTACGCCATCGCCGATCGGCCGCGTGAGGACCGCGCTCGTGGCTGAAGGCTTGCCGCTGACGCTGCGCGCCTATCGCCTGCTGACCGCGGCGGCGACGCCGCTCGCGCCGGCGCTCATCTCGCATCGGCTCAGGCACGGCAAGGAGCTGCCCGCTCGGCTCAACGAACGCTACGGCGAAAGCGAGATCTCCCGCCCCTCCGGGCCGCTGGTGTGGATCCACGGCGCGAGCGTCGGCGAGCTGCTCTCGGTCATTCCGCTGATCGAACGCATCAGCGAAAGGGAGTTCACCGTGTTGTGCACGTCGGGCACCGTCACCTCGGCCAATCTCGCTGAACAACGCTTGCCCAAGGGCGTAATCCACCAGTTCGTGATTCTCGACACGCCACGCTTCGTCAAGCGCTTCATCGACCATTGGCGGCCCGATCTCGCGCTCTTCGTCGAATCGGATCTGTGGCCCAACTTGATCGTGACGAGCGCCGAGCGCGGCATTCCCCTGATCCTGATCAACGGCCGCGTCTCGGAGCGCTCCTTCAATCGCTGGCGGCGCGTCCCCGCCACCATCGCGGCGCTGCTGCGCTGCTTCGATCTCTGCCTCGCGCAATCGGCCGACCATGCCGCGCGTTACCGCGAGCTTGGAGCGTCGCACATCACCACCACCGGCAACCTCAAGTTCGACGTGCCGGAGCCGCCCGCCGACCCCGCGAGCCTCGCGGTCCTGCGCACGGCGGTCGGCGGACGCACCCTCATCGGCGGGGCCTCGACCCATGCCGGCGAGGAAACGGTGTTGATCGAGGCGCACCGGCGGCTGCGCGGGTCTTTCCCCCGGCTGCTCACGGTCATCGCGCCGCGCCATCCCGACCGCGGCCCCGGCATCCTCGAAAGCGCGCACGCCGCCGGTCTCAAGGCGGCGCTGCGCTCGCGCAGGGAGTTGCCGCGGGCAGACACGGACATCTATGTCGCCGACACGCTGGGCGAGCTCGGTCTGATCTACCGCCTCGCGCCGATCGTATTCGTCGGCGGCTCGCTCGCCAGTCATGGCGGCCAAAATCCGATCGAGCCGATCAAGCTGGGCGCGGCGGTCCTGCACGGCCCGAACGTGTGGAACTTCGCGGAAATCTACGCCGCGCTCGACAAGTCGCACGGCGCCGAAGAGGTGGGCGACGTGGAGGCGCTCACGTCGCGCGCCGGCGCCTGGCTCAAGGACGGGCGCGGACGCGCGGCAGCGATCGCCGCCGCGCGCGAGACCGTGGCCAAGCTCGGCGGCGGGCTCGAGCGCACGCTCGCCGCGCTCGAACCCTATCTCATGCAGATTCGTCTCGAATACCGCGAGTCCCATGCGTGAGCCGTCGTTCTGGTGGGGCGAGGCCTCCCTCGCGTCCGCCTTGCTCGCGCCGCTGGCGGCGATCTACGGCGCGGTGGCGCAAGCGCGCTTGGGCGGACGCGGCCGGCGCGCGGGCGCGCCGGTGGTCTGCATCGGCAATTTGACCGTCGGTGGTGCCGGCAAGACGCCGACGGCGCTGGCGGTCGCGCGCATGCTGGCGGCGGCGGGCGAGCGGCCGGTCTTCCTCAGCCGCGGCTACGGCGGGACGCTTGCGGGCCCGGTCCGGGTCGATCCGGCGCGCCATGGCGCGCACGACGTGGGCGACGAGCCGCTCCTGCTCGCGCGCACGGCGCCGACCATCGTGGCGCGGGACCGCGTCAAGGGCGCTGCCATTGCCGCCGGCGCGAGCGTCATCGTCATGGACGATGGGTTCCACAATCCGTCGCTCGCCAAGGACTTTTCGGTGCTCGTGGTCGACGCTCGGCGCGGCATCGGCAACGGCCGGGTCATACCGGCTGGTCCGCTGCGGGCGCCGCTCGATGCGCAGCTCACGCGCGCCCATGCGCTGGTCGTGATCGGGACGTCGTCGCGCGCCGCAGCCGTGGCGGCGGCCGCGCGCGCGCGCGACATTCCGGTCTTGCAGGCGCGCTTGCGCCCCGACGCGGCCTTCATCGTCGGGCTCGGCGGCGCCCGCGTGCTCGGCTTTGCCGGCATCGGCGATCCGGAAAAATTTTTCTTAACCCTTGCGGATGCCGGCGTTGCGCTCGCCGCGAGGCGAAGCTTCTCCGACCATCACCGCTACACGCGCGCGCAGGCGAAGGCGCTATGCGAGGAGGCCGCCCGCGCGGGCTTGGTGCTGGTGACGACGGAAAAGGATCTCGCGCGGCTTGGCGGCGCCGACGAAGTGGAAGAGCTTGCCGCTCAGGCCCGCGCGCTGCCGGTCACGCTTGCCTTCGAGGATGAAGAACGGTTCAAATCGCTGTTGCTGGAACGGCTGGCGGCGGCGCGGAAAACGAACGACGGGCGAGGGCGGTGGACCGGCGAGAAAGCATGAGCCTCGGCGACTATCGCCTGTCGTCGGCCGCGCGCCGTCCGGCATTGGGGAAATGCCGCTGCAGCACGGCTTCCGGATTGACGTAGGCCTCTTGCAGGTCAACGCTCCAATATTTCAGCTCTTCGAGCGGGATCGGCAAGCCGGTCACCGCGCAACGCACGAAGGCACCCGGCCGCACGACGCGAAAGTCGCCGTCAAGGTATTTGACCTCGGCCTCACCCGCCATGGGGGAAGGACGATCGGATCGGTTCAGCACGCTTGCCTCCACGCAACCGGTTTGCTGGGACCAAGAATCTATCAGCGTCCCGGTGCCAACACACAACATAGTCGCTCGGGCCGGCGCATGTCACCCACCCGCTTTGGGTTGTTGGTCCGAATTTAAATATGCGGGCTTGCGAAAGCACTACGCTCCGAACAGGCTGCCCTGGTTCGAATTGCCGTTGCCGCGGCGGCCGCGCGGCTTGGCCGCGGAGGCGGATTGCGGTTTGTCCGTGGCGACGGATGAGCCTTCCGCCGCTGCGCGCACGCGGCCGTCCGAAAATTCGATATCGAGCCGCATGCCCGCGCGCACCGTGGCCGCCTGCCGCAGCGGCCGGCCGGCGAGATCGCGCACGAGCGCGAAGCCGCGCGCGAGCACGCCGCGATGGGAAAGCGCGTTGAGCAATTGCCCGCAGCGCTCGACCGACGTCGCGCGCTGGCGCAGCAAAGAATCGACCGCGCGTCGCGCCCGCTCCGACAGCGCGGTCACGCGCTCGCGTTGCCGGCCGATGCGGCTGCGATGGGCGTCGGCGTTCGCCCGCAAGCTCGCGGCGAGGCGCACGTTGGCCGTCGCCAGCCGTTCGCGCCGGCGCAGCCGCGCGACGTTCTCCGCGCGTTTTGCCCGCTCGCCCAAGGCCGCGACCAGCTCGCAGCAGCGGTTCACCCGCGCGCGCAGGATTTGCGGGCCGAGCCGGCCGGCGACGCGTGAGAACTGGGCGTGATGGATTTGCGCGTTGGCGATCAGCGCGCGCGGAAGGCGCGTGCCCGCGTGATCGAGCCGTTGGCGGGGCAGCGCGAAGAGCTCCTCGGCCGTGGGCAACGCGCGGATCGCGGCGCGTAACTCGGTGCGCCGCGCCTCCTGGCCGCGCAGCCAGCAGGCGAACGAGCGCCGCGCCAGGCCGTCGACGCGCGCGCTGAGCTCCACGCGCACCGGCACCGCCAGTTCGGCGGCCGCAGTCGGCGTCGGCGCGCGCATGTCGGCGGCGAAGTCGATCAGGGTTACGTCGGTTTCATGGCCGACCGCGGCGATCAGCGGGATCATGCTCGCGGCCGCCGCGCGCACCACGATCTCTTCGTTGAACGACCACAAATCTTCGAGCGAGCCGCCGCCGCGCGCGACGATGAGGAGGTCGGGCTTGCGCAACGGCCCGTCGGGAGGAAGCGCGTTGAAGCCATGGATGGCGGCGGCGACCTCGTTGGCGCAGCCGTCGCCCTGCACGCGCACCGGCCACACCAGCACGTGGCGCGGGAAGCGATCGGCAAGCCGATGCAAAATATCGCGGATGACGGCGCCCGTCGGCGAGGTGACGACGCCGATCCGCTCGGGCAGAAACGGGAGGAGCTGCTTGCGCGCCGCGTCGAACAGGCCCTCGGCGGCGAGCTTCTTCTTGCGCTCCTCGAGGAGCGCCATGAGCGCGCCGAGCCCCGCCGGCTCGAGCGTCTCGATCACGATCTGGTATTTCGACCGGCCGGGATAGGTCGTCAGCCGGCCGGTGACGAAGACTTCGAGCCCCTCCTCGGGCTTGAGGCGCATGCGGGCGAATGCGGTTCTCCAGATCACCGCCTCGATCTTGGCGCCTTCGTCCTTGAGCGCGAAATAACAGTGGCCGGAGGCCTGCGGCCCGCGATAGCCGGAGATTTCGCCACGCACGCGCACGTAGCCGAAGGCGTCCTCGACGGTCTTTTTCAGCGCCGCCGAAAGTTCGGAGACGGTCCATTCCGGGATGTTGAGGCGCGTCGGCTCATTCATTGCGATGTGGTGAATCACCTTCTCTGCGTTGCGTCAACTCGCATGGGCGCGGCGCTGTCAACCGCTGACGCGCGGCCTCAGCTGGCGAAATTCCTTAACAGCGCCGTTCGCGACCGCTTGCGCGCCAACCGTTAGCCGCCGACCTTGGTGTTGTATTGTTCGTCCGACACTTTCTCGAGCCAAGTGACGTGAGTTCCGTCGAGATGCTCCTGCAGCGCGATGTGCACCATCGCGGTGTCGGGACCGGCGCCGTGCCAGTGCTTTTCTCCCGGCGCGATCCAGACCGTGTCGCCGGCACGGATCTCCCGCACTGGGCCGCCCCAGAGCGCAACGCGTCCGACGCCGGAGACGACGTGCAAGGTCTGGCCGAGCGGATGGGTATGCCATGCGGTGCGCGCCCGCGGTTCGAAGCGCACGAAGGCGCCCCTGATGCGCGCCGGCGCCGGCGCCTCGATGATCGGGTCCTGCCATACCGTGCCGGTGAAATAGTCCGCAGGTGGGCGGCGCGAGGGCATGGAGCCCAACGGTTTGATATCCATGGCGGCGTTTCCTCCCCGCACTCAAATGTGCGCTGCTTGCGGTCCTAGCACCGATCGATGGAGCATAGAAGACCGGTCTCCCTTGCGAAGCAATCGAGCCATGCTACACCACCCGCCGAAAACCAGCGGCCTAGCGGAACGTGCATGAACATCCTCCTTCTCGGTTCGGGCGGACGCGAGCACGCGCTCGCCTGGAAGCTCGCGGCAAGTCCGCTGGTCGAGCGGCTCTTTTGCGCGCCGGGCAACGCCGGCATCGCCCGCGACTGCGAGCTGGTGGCGCTCGACACCGCCGACCACGCGGCGGTGATCGCGTTCTGCGAGGCGAAAAAAATCGATCTGGTCGTGGTCGGACCCGAGGCGCCGCTGTGCGCCGGCATCGTCGACGATCTCACCGCGGCCGGCATCAAGGCCTTCGGCCCGAGCCGGGCGGCCGCGCAACTCGAAGGCTCCAAGGGCTTCACCAAGGATCTGTGCAGGGTCAACAAAATTCCAACCGCCGCCTACGAGCGCTTCAACGCGGCTGCGGCGGCGAAGCGCTACGTGCGCGCGCGCGGCGCCCCGATCGTGGTGAAAGCCGACGGGCTCGCTGCCGGCAAGGGCGTCGTCATCGCCAACACCCTCGCGGAGGCCGATGCCGCCGTCGACATGATGTTCGGCGGCGGATTGGGCGCGGCCGGCGCGGAAGTGGTGGTCGAGGAATTATTAGAGGGCGAGGAGGCCTCCTTCTTCGCGCTCTGCGACGGCGAGACCGCGCTCGCGCTCGCCTCGGCGCAGGACCACAAGCGCGCCTTCGACGGCGATCAGGGTCCCAACACCGGCGGCATGGGAGCTTATTCGCCGGCGCCGGTGATGACGCCCGAGATGGTGCGGCGCGCGATGGACGAGATCGTACTTCCCACCGTGCGCGCCATGAAGGCCGGCGGGGCTCCCTACAAGGGGGTGCTCTATGCCGGCCTGATGATTACCACCGAGGGGCCGAAGCTGATCGAATACAACGTGCGTTTCGGCGATCCGGAATGCCAGGTGCTGATGCTGCGCCTGATGTCAGACCTCGTGCCCGCGCTGCTCGCCTGTTGCGACGGAATGCTGAAGAATTTCGATCTGCGCTGGT
>WNFC01000030.1_pt1 | contig 120832 bp, 103 predicted proteins | sample 5400541 | NCBI WGS metagenome assembly WNFC01 (sample SAMN13153342, study PRJNA577476) | soil metagenome | isolation source: 120 cm saprolite under Douglas fir tree site 2 hole 2 replicate 1 | place: USA:California | collected 2015-04-18
AGTCCCTCATTGACGTCGTCGAGGTGGACGACCACCGCATCCGCATCAAAGGCAGCAAGGACGTGCTTGAGCGCGCCGTCCTTGCCGGGCAGGCCGCCAGTGAACCTGGTTCGCAGATGAGTACTAGGTGGCGCGCCCGAAGAGATTCGAACTCCTGACCCCCAGATTCGTAGTTAGTTGTGGGTCGTTGATTCAAATACGCTTTCCTGCAAAAGACTACGTTTCGTGTGGGTTATATATCAATAGGTTAGCATTCCGTTTTCAAATGGATGGCCTCAAGAGACAATGCCCAACAATCAAGCTAGACGCGCCCCCAAGCCCGACCGCTTCCGCGCCCTTGAATTGCTCGCCGCGTCTCGCGATGGCTGCTGCTGGCCGATCTGTGCATCGGCGGGCTTGCCAATCGCAACGGTTGGACTGGTGCGCACGCGCGTTCTACTAGTTCCGCGTTCGGGGCGCTAAATGTCCTACGCAGTCACTTTTTCTCGGATGACTTCTTAACGACTTTGGGTTTCGGCCGACGCCATCGGCGTTCCACCACGGGACGACAGATACCTTCTATACCATCCCTGAATGCGGTCAGCCGCATCGCCACGCGATCACCCTCTTTAGTGATTCCAAGCGGATCACCGGACAAATCCGCGCGCAATTGCTCCCACAACTCCTTATGCGGATCCGGGATCATTGATATGTCGTCCAGATGATTGTGCAGCATCTGGCATGCCACTTCGACAGCTCTTCGAGCCTTGTGTAGCTCCAGGAACGTCTGTTCGATTTTCACCCCGAACATCGCCATGCAAGCGGGCTGGATATCCCATACCGATTTGAAAAAGTCTTTGTTGGCTTCGATCCGCTTCAGGATCGCGTAGTAAGTGCCTCGGTTACTTCGCTTTGTTTCATCGCCCGCCAGCTTCGGCATGTCGGCCCACTCATAGGCCTCAATCAATGGTGAGCGAATATGCTCGAAAACGTACGTGCTTTGATATGCGAGTTTAAGCGCTTGGAACGCTACCTCCATCCGCCGCTCTTCCAACTGCTCCCGTTTCCACCTTCGGAATCCTCTGAAGCCAAAATATGCGATTACAAGCGCTACGCTCGGTCCCGCGAAATCTTTTAAGGTATCATAGTGAGCAACTAGAAAGTCTCGCACTGCCTCCCACCACATAACGCCGGCCTCTACCTGATCCCTCAGAAGCTACAAGAAAAACGATATGAATTCATCCCGCGCTCGAACGAACAAGATGGCGGATAGCGGCATCGCCAAATTCGAGAACGTCTTGGAAACAGATTTTGCAAAACGGCCTGCAAAATGCGATGGCGCCGTCAATGCTAAGTAACTGGCGCGCCCGAAGAGATTCGAACTCCTGACCCCCAGATTCGTAGTCTGGTGCTCTATCCAGCTGAGCTACGGGCGCGTCTTGCGCATCGCGCGGGAAATGTCCCCGGATCGCACAAGCCGCCGGGAACGCGCCTCTAGCTATAGGCTTCGGCCCGCATTGGCAAGGTTCGGCGTGACCGCCAATCACGCCCTTGCCCGCTCGCCGCGCCGCGTGTCGAGATCGACCGCGCGATCGGGGATCGACAGGCGGAAGGTCGCGCCGATGGTGCCTTCGACCAAGCGGATTTCGCCGCCGTGGGCGCGCACGAGCTCGGCCACGATGGCGAGCCCGAGCCCGACGCTGCCGGTGCGAGTCGAGCCCTGGAAGGCTTCGAACAGATGCGCGCGGGCCTTCTCGGAGAGTCCCGGGCCGGTGTCGGAGACCTCGATCACCACCACCGCGCCTTCGCGCCGGCCGGTGACGCGGATCTGATCGCGGCCGGGGTCCTTGGCGTCGCGCGTCTCGAGCGCCTGCATGGCGTTGCGCGCGAGATTGAGCAGGATGCGGAAGAGCTGGTCGGGATCGGCATCGACGGTGAGCCCGCGCTCGATCGCGGTGACCCAGCGCACCGGCGCGCTGGAATCCAGCCCCAGCGTCTCGCGCACGTCCTCGGCCAGCAGCTCGAGAGAGATCAGCCGGCGATCCGGCGGCGGCTCCTGCACGCGACCATAGGACAAGGTCGACTGGCAGAACGCGATGGCGCGCTCGAGCGCCAGCATGAGCTTGGGCGCGAAACGCTGCACGTGCGGGTCGGAAATCTTCGCCAGCCGCTCGGAAAAGAGCTGCGCCGAGGACAGCAGGTTGCGCAGGTCGTGGTTGATCTTGGAGACCGCGAGCCCGAGCGCGGCGAGATGGTTCTTTTGCTGCAGCAAGGTTGCGAGATCGAGCTGCATGGCGGCGAGCTCGCGCTCGGCGGTGCCGATCTCGTCCATGCGGTCCGACGCCGCCATGATGCGCGCGGGATTCTCTGGATCGGCGCGGAACGCCACCATGTTCGCGGTCATGCGCCGCATCGGCCGCACCAGCAGCCACTGCAGCGAAAGATAGACGAGCGAGGCGGTGATCGCCGAAATGATCAGCGACAGGATCAAGATGCGGATGGAAAAATCCACCATCGCCCGGCGCAGCGGCGCCTCGTCGAGCACCACCTCGACGAACTCGCCCCCCATGGGCGCCGGCCCCACGACCCGCATCACGTCGGCGTCGACGCAGACGAGCGTCTGGAACGCCTCGATGATCGCGCGGTGCCAGGGCATGTTGCGCATGTCGATGTCGTGCGTGACCGGCCGTTGCACGTCCGAAGCCGCGAGCAGGCGCCGCTGCTGGCCCGTCTTCAGGGCAACCGCGTGCGCGTCGATGCTCTCGAGGATCTGGCGCGCGACCGTTTCCGGGACCGTGCCGCTGGGCGCGGTCTGGAACACCAGCGCCGCGGTATAGGCGGCCGACAGTCGGTCGCTGAGCCAGTTCAGCCGGAAGTTGGCGACCGAGGGGACGTAGATCAGCACCTCCGCGATCATCACGAACGACAGCGTGAGAACGAGAAGCTTGGCCGATAGCCCCATGCGCGCTCGCGCGCGGCTCGATTGATCCGCCGAAGCGGGTCGATCGGTCATGTCCATTGATCCTTGCGCCCCGGCTCAGCCGAAGCGGCGCAGCAAGGCGATGATGCGCCGCACCCAAACGTTGGTCAGACTGGGTGTGAAATAGGTAACCGCGGCGCGTTTTCCAATCTCGGCCAGGGTGGGATATGGCACTATGATACCGGCAAGCGCGCGGAGCGGGAGGCCCCGGCTCATCGCCAGCGTCCAGGTGGTGATCAGCTCGCCGGCGCCCACGCCCACGATGGTGGCGCCGAGGATCTTACCCCTCCCGCCGGTCACAACCTTGATATGCCCCACCGTCTCGCGCTCGGCCTGAGCGCGGTCGTTCTCGTGGTAGGGCCAACGCAGCAGGCGGATGGTGAGCCCGCGCGCCCTCCCCTCGGCCTCGGTCAGGCCGACATGGGCGAGCTCGGGGTCGGTGAAGGTCACGCGCGGCACGAGGTCCGCGTTCACCTTGACCGGCAGGCGAAAGAGCGCGTTCCGGATGACGAGCCCGGCATGGTAATTGGCGAGGTGGGTGAACTGGCCCCGACCCGCGACGTCGCCGATGGCGTAGACGCGCGGGTTTGCGGTCTTGAGCCCCTTGTCGACTACGATCCCGTTGCGGTCGCAGGCGATGCCGGCTTGCTCGAGCGCGAGGCCGTCCGTGTTCGCCCGGCGGCCGGTCGCGATCAAGAGATGGCTGCCCTCGATTGCCTCTTCGCCATCGCCGGCAAGGATCACCTTGACCTTTGAACCTGTGCCTTCGACGCGCGCGACCGCGACGTTGCTGCGGACGATCACGCCCTCGCGCGCGAGCGCGGCGAGCACGATCGCCGCGCATTCGCCGTCCTCGCGCGCGAGCGGCTCACCCGCCTCCAGCACCGTGACCGCGGCACCGAGGCGGCGAAAGGCCTGCGCGAGCTCGAGACCGATCGCCCCCGCCCCGATGACCATCAGGTGCTCCGGCCGCGCGGTGAGATCGAACACGGTTTCGTTGGTGAGGTAGGGCACCGTTTCGAGCCCCGCGATCGGCGGAAGCGCCGGCGAGGAGCCGGTCGCGATCACGAAGCGCCGCGCCGCGATCTCGATGCCGTCGCCGACCCCCACGGTGTTGCGATCCTTGAAACGCGCGGCGCCTGCGATCACCCGCACGCCCAGCCCGTTGAAGCGCTCCTTCGAATCGTTCGGCGCAATCGCGGCGATGACGTCGTGCACGTGTCGGTGCACCTTGGCAAAATCGACCTCCGCCGGTTCCGCCGAGACGCCGAAGGCGCGCGCATCGGCGAGGGCGTGGGCGCGCTTGCCTGCGGCGATCAGCGCTTTCGAGGGCACGCAGCCGGTATTGAGGCATTCGCCGCCCATCTTGTCCCTTTCGATCAACACGACCGATACGCCGAACGCGGCCGCGGCGGCGGCGACCGAGAGGCCGCCCGAGCCCGCGCCGATGACGCAGATGTCGGGCTGCAAACGTTCCGCCATGCCTTCTCCCTCGCGCTCGGGTTTCTCGGGTTTACCCGAGTTCGGCCATCTATTGACGGCCGAAGTCGGATAAATCCGAGTTCGGCCGGAGGGAAGCGCTGCAAGTCACCCCCTCCCCAGCCCTCCCCCGCAAGCGGGAGAGGGAGCAGACCGAGTTCGCGGCGCAGACTGGTCCTATCACTTCACCAACCGGGCAGGTGTCACGCATTATCCGTCCACTCGCGCGCGTGCACCGTCGAGCGCGCGCGCAGCCGCTTCACCACGACCGGAATGAGCGCGAGAACCCCCAGCGCCACGAGTGCGCCGAGAAGCTCCGGCGTGAGCGCCGCCTTCATGTGGAACTCGAGCCGGCAATCGGGGCGAGCCGCCGCGAGGCACGATTGGTAGGCCGCTTGCTGCGCGGCAATCACGCTGTCGAGGCCGGCGCCGACGAAGGCAAATGCGAAGGTGGCGGGAATCACGCCCAGCGCCGTCGCCGCCACGAAGGTCGCGAGCGGGACCCCGCACAGCGCCGGAACGAGGTTGACGAGCCAGAACGGAAAGATCGGCACCAGTCGCAGAAACAGCAGGTAGTTGAAGGCGTCGGCGCGAAAGCCTTGCGCCACCTTTTCCGCCAGCCGGCCCGCCCGGCGTACGAAGTATTCGCCGATCGCGCTCTTGGCGATCAGGAAGATGCAAATCGCTCCGATCGTCGCGCCCACCACCGCCGCCGCGCCGCCGAGAATGGCGCCGAACAGAATTCCGCCGGTCACCGTGAGATAAACGCCGACCGGGATCGATAGCGCGACCGCCACGATATAGAGGGCGACATAGGCCGCGATCGCGGACACTTCGTGCGCCGCGATGAACGTCCGCAGCGCCTCGTAATGACGCGCCAGCGTCTCGAACGAGAGCTGGCGTTGCCAACCCATCGCGATCACGACGCCCGCCGCGACCGCGATCACGATCAGCGGAACGAGCCGCCGCGGCGAGAATTTCGCGCGTGCGGCGCCCGCGGGTGACGGATCGTCCTTGGGGGTCATGGTCGGTGCAAAGGCATGATCCGGACGCCTCGACATTCGGCGGCACCCCGGCGCGGGCCGCACCAGCGGATCGATCTTAGCCGACCGTCGAACCTCAAAGCGCTGCTTTCACCGCCTTGTGACGCTCGCTCACGCGCTTGTGCCGCTGCGGCGGCGGGAGCGTTTTAGCGCAGCAAAACTCCGCTCATTCCCGCGCATAGCGCGCCGTTAAGGGCGTTCACGCCCGTCTTCGACGAGCTATGGACGCGCGTGAACGCGCTTATGGCGGGAATCCAGGGCCGCTTGCCCAGAATTCGCGACCTGGGTCCCCGCTTTCGCGGGGACGAGCGGGAGAGAGTGTCTTCGAATTCCGAGCGACACTACCGCTGCAGTGCTCGCATTGACGACCACCGGCGGCCTCCCGTATAAGCCCGCGAGATTTTGGGCGCGGCGGTCCCCGATCATCCGGGGGCGGACGAAAGGCCGGGGCCAGGCCCTTGCGGGCGTAAGCGAGCCGACATCGAGCGCCAGCGGAGAACAACCCGTGAAGCGGACCTATCAACCGAGCAATCTGGTGCGCAAGCGCCGTCACGGTTTTCGTGCTCGCATGGCGACCAAAGGCGGGCGCAAAGTCGTTGCCGCGCGGCGCGCGCGCGGACGCAAGCGGCTCAGTGCCTGAATCCGCGCCGCGGCGCGCCCGGCGGCGTCCTCATGCAACGGCTCAGGCAACGCGCCGACTTCCTGGCCGCCGCGGGCGCAGCCAGGGTGCCGACCGCCGCTTTCGTGTTGCAGGGGCGCAAGCGAGACGATGGCGGTCCTGTCCGCGTCGGCTTCACCGTGTCGAGGAAGGTCGGAACCGCCGTCGAGCGCAATCGGGTACGACGGCGGCTTAAGGAAATTGTGAGGCTATCGGCCGCAACTGGTCTTTCTGGCGGCCATGACTATGTGCTGGTCGGACGGCGCGCCGCTTTGTCGCTGCCGTTCGCGCAAATGACCGAGGATTTCAAGCGCGCGGTGCGGCGGCTGCGAGTTCCCAAATGAGCGACCAAAAGAACACAATTCTCGCCATCGTGCTCTCCGCGCTCGTGCTGATCGTGTGGCAGGTGTTCTACGGCATGCCGCACATGGACAAGCAAAAGCAGATCCAGCAGCAGCAGGCGCAAGAGCGTTCGCAGCAGCCGCCCGCCCTTCCCCAGCAGACTCCCGGCACGGTGCCGCAGACCCCGCCAGCGCCAGGAACGGCGCCGCAGGCGCCCGCCCAGGGAGGGACCGTAGCGCCCCAGACCATGACGCGAGACGCCGCGCTCGCGGCTTCTCCACGCGTGCACATCGACACGCCGAGCGTCTCCGGCTCGATTTCGCTCAAGGGCGCGCGCATCGACGATCTCTCGCTGGTCAAGTACCGCGAGACTGTCGACCCGAATTCGCCACCGATCGTCCTGCTCGCGCCCTCGGGCAGCCCGCATCCGTTCTACGCCGAATTCGGCTGGTCGCCGCCGAGCGGCGCGTCGGTGAAACTGCCGACTGCGGATACGCTGTGGCAGCAGCAGGGCTCGGGCGTGCTCTCGTTCGGCCACCCGGTGACGCTCGTCTACGACAACGGCGAGGGGCTCCAATTCCGCCGCACCATTGCGGTCGACGACAAGTATCTCTTCACCATCAAGGACGAGGTCATCAACAATAGCGCCGCGCCGGTCACGCTCTATCCCTTCGGGCTGATCTCGCGCCATGGAACGCCGCAGACGCTCGGCTACTACATCCTGCACGAGGGCCTAATCGGGGTGTTCGGCGACAAGGGCCTGCAGGAGGAGACCTACACGGATATCGAAAAGAAGAAGGAGGTTTTCTTCAGCGCCACCGATGTCTGGCTCGGCATCACCGACAAATATTGGGCCACGACGCTTTTGCCCGACACCAACGCCCAAGTCGCGGCGAAGTTTTCGACGGGGACGATCGGCAACAACATCAAGACCTACCAAAGCGACTACCTCGGCCCGGCGCAGACGATCGCGCCGGGCGGCGCCGCCGCCGTCAACGGGCGTCTGTTCGCCGGCGCCAAGGAGGTCGAGGTCGTCGACAACTACGACAAGCAGCTCAAGCTCAATCGCTTCGAGCTGCTGATCGACTGGGGCTGGTTCTACTTCATCACCAAGCCGCTGTTCCTGGCGATGGACTGGATCTATCGCCACGTCGGAAATTTCGGCGTCGCCATTCTGATCGTGACTGTCATCATCAAGATCTTCTTCTTCCCGCTCGCCAACAAATCCTACGCCTCGATGGCAAAGATGAAGGCGGTGCAGCCGGAAATGATGGCGATCCGCGAGCGCTTCGCCGACGACAAGATGAAGCAGCAGCAGGCGATGATGGAGCTCTACAAGAAGGAGAAGATCAACCCGATCGCCGGCTGCCTGCCGATCGTTATCCAGATCCCGGTCTTCTTCGCGCTCTACAAGGTGCTGTTCGTCACCATCGAGATGCGACACGCGCCGTTCTTCGGCTGGATCAAGGACCTCGCCGCGCCGGATCCGACCACGATCTTCAATCTGTTCGGTCTCATTCCCTGGGATCCTTCGCACGTTCCGCTGCTGGGCCCCTTCCTCTTGCTCGGCATCTGGCCGCTGATCATGGGCGTGACCATGTGGTTCCAGATGAAGCTCAACCCGCCGCCGCCCGACCCGACCCAGGCGATGATCTTCAACTACATGCCGATCATCTTCACCTTCATGCTGGCGAGCTTCCCGGCCGGACTGGTGATCTACTGGGCCTGGAACAACACGCTCTCGGTCGCCCAGCAGAGCGTGATCATGCACAGGCACGGGGCCAAGATCGAGCTGTTCGATAATCTCAAGCGAACATGGGAGGCCCTGAAAAATCTCTTCACCAAAAAAAAAAGTGACGCCGGCGTAAGCGGCTCGTCGTCATGAGCGGCCCGGAGGCGCCGTCGCTGGCTACCGCCTCCCCTTTCACCCGCACCGAGATGGAAGCCGGCCGCAAGCTGTTTGCGGGCGACTGGCAGTTCGCCGCCGCCGCCGGCTCGGCCGCGGCGCTGCCGCGCATGCGCGGCGTCGAGATCGCCGTTGCCGGGCGCTCCAATGTCGGCAAGTCGAGCCTGATCAACGCGCTTACCGGACGGCGCGCGCTCGCGCGCACCTCGCATACCCCGGGCCGCACGCAGGAGCTGATCTTTTTCACCGGACCGTCGAAGCTCACGCTGGTCGACATGCCGGGCTACGGCTATGCGGCTACTTCGAAGGCGAAGGTCAAGGCCTGGACCGCGCTGATCCATGCCTTCCTCCAGGGACGCGCCAATCTTGCGCGCGCCTACCTCCTGGTCGACGCCCGCCACGGCCTCAAGCCGATCGACGCCGACGTGCTCGAGAGCCTGGACAAGGCCGCGGTCAACTACCAGATCGTGCTGACCAAAGCCGACGCGGCCAAGAATGCCGAGCTTGCGGCGCTCGTCGCCGCGACCCAAGCGGCGCTCGCCAAGCATCCCGCGGCTTTTCCAGAGGTGCTGGTGACCTCCGCGCGCACGGGCGCCGGCATACCCGAGTTGCGCTGCGCCATCGCACGGCTCATCAAGGAGCGCGGGGCGGCTTAGAGCAAATCTCGAGTCGACTCAGCCCTTCCGTTCATTCCCGCGAAAGCGGGGTTCCAGTAGCCCGCATGAGCGAAGCGACATGCGGGGCCCCGGATTTCGCTGACGCTCATCCGGGCTACGAACGTCTGGGTCGGAGCTTCGCTCGCGGAAACCGCCTGTCAGCCCTCTTTCGCCCGGGCCGGCGGCTCGCTAAAAGGCGCGGCGATGTTGCCGTCCGCGGCACCACCGCCGGAGCCGGGAAATTCCTCGATGACCATCTCGCCCCACGATATCGCCCGCGTCCTCTCCGAAGCGCTGCCGCACATGCAACGCTACGACGAGGAAATCGTCGTCGTGAAATACGGCGGCCATGCCATGGGCGAGGAGGAGATGGCGAAGAGCTTCGCCCGCGACATCGTGCTGATGGAGCAGACCGCCATCAATCCGGTGGTCGTGCACGGCGGCGGCCCGCAGATCGGCGAGATGCTCAAGCGGCTCGGCATCAAGTCGGAATTCGCCGGCGGCCTGCGCATCACCGACGCGGCGACGATCGAGATCGTCGAAATGGTGCTGGCGGGATCGATCAACAGCCAAATCGTCGGCTTCATCAACCAGGCCGGCGGCAAGGCGGTGGGACTGACCGGCAAGGACGGCAACATGGTGCTCGCGCGCAAGGTGAACCGCACCGTGTTCGATCCCGGCTCCAATATCGAGAAAATCGTCGACCTCGGATTCGTCGGCGAGCCCGAAAAGATCGACACGACCGTGCTCACTCAGATTCTCGGCCGCGATCTCATTCCGGTGCTGGCCCCGCTCGCCGCCTCCGCCCAGGGCGGAACTTACAACGTCAACGCCGACACCTTTGCCGGAGCCATCGCCGGGGCGCTCAAGGCCAAGCGGCTGCTTCTGCTCACCGACGTGCCCGGCGTGCTCGACAAGTCCAACAAGCTCATCAAGCAACTCTCTCCCGACGACGCGCGCGCGCTGATCGCCGACGGCACCATCTCGGGCGGCATGATTCCCAAGGTCGAGACCTGCATCTACGCGCTCGAAGCGGGCGTCGAGGGCGTGGTCATCCTCGACGGCAAAGTTCCGCACGCGGTGCTGCTCGAGCTGCTCACCGACCACGGCGCCGGCACGCTGATGATGCGGTGAAACGTTCTTCGCCCTCGCCCTGAGGAGGCCGCCTAAAGCGCGTTTACGCGCGTCTATAGCCCGTCGAAGACGGGCGTGAACGCCCTTAAGGACGCGCTATGGCGGCCGTCTCGAAGGGCGGCCTCATGCTTCGAGACGCATCGCAGCGCAGTCGATTTTTGCTGCAGCCGCGCGCAGATGGCTGCGCTGCGACGCTCCTCAGCATGAGGCCGCGAGTGCGCGTCCCTGCCTACCCCGCGTGCTCGCTGTCCATGTGGGCGAGCACCGCCGGCAGATAACGTGTGCCGGCGACCGCCTCGGCCGGCACCGCTTGCGCGATGCGCGCGAGGTCTGCGGGCGTGAGCGCCACCTCGAGCGCCCCCAGCGCTTCGTTGAGCTGGTCGCGCCGGCGCGCGCCGATCAGCGGCACGACGTCCTCGCCACGCGAGCGGACCCAGGCGAAGGCGAGTTGCGCGGTCGAGGCGTTCTTCTCGCGCGCGACCGCGCCGAGCGCGCGCACGAGCGCCATGTTGCGCGGAAAGTTCTCGGCCGAGAAGCGCGGCATGCGCGTGCGAATCTCGCCCGCCTTCTGTGACGCCGGCGCGCCGTCGCTGATGAGCCCGCGGGAGAGCACTCCATAGGCGACGAGTGCGATCCCGAGTTCACGGATCGTCGGCAGAATCTCCCTCTCGATGTCGCGGCTGACGAGCGAATACTCGATCTGCAGCGCAGCGATCGGATGCACCGCGTGAGCCCGGCGGATCGATTTCGCCGACGCCTCGGAGAGGCCGATGTGACGAACGTATCCGGCCTTCACCATGTCGGCGATGGCGCCGATCGTGTCCTCGATCGGCACCGTGGGATCGAGCCGCGCGGGTTGATAGAGATCGACATGGTCGGTGCCCAGCCGCCGCAGCGTGTAGGCGAGGAAATTCTTCACCGAATTCGGCCGGCCGTCGTCGCCGAGGAATTTGAGGTCCGGGCCGCGCATCGCGCCGAATTTGACCGCGATGAAGGCACGCTCGCGCTTGCCGCTCTTGAGCGCCTCCCTGATCAGCATCTCGTTGTGCCCCGAACCGTAGAAGTCGCCGGTGTCGAGCATGGTGATGCCGGCCTCGAGCGCGGCATGGATGGTCGCAATCGACTCCGCGTCGTCGGCGGGCCCGTAGCCGCCCGACATGCCCATGCAACCGAGTCCCATTTCGGAAACGTCCGGACCGTTTCGTCCCAATCGAACAAGCCGCATCCCAAATCTCCTCGCGCTCTCGAATTTTTCAGGCGCGCAATTCCGAACAATTGGTCATCGAATTTGTCGCCCGCCATGCAAGCTTCATGTAAGCCGCGGCCCGTTCGCAACCGAAAGCCGCAGGCATCTGCGGCGTTGGTACGTAAGAGCGACATAGGAGGTGGTGTAGGCGACGTAGGCGCGGGGACGAACGGAATGGAGTCTTACTCCGCCGCGATGCGCACCTCGGGAGCGGCCGAGCGCACGTCGGCATCGACGTGCTTCTCGTATTTGACGAAGTTCTCCTGGAACATGCGCACCAGCTTGCGCGCGGTTTGGTCGAACGCAGCTTTGTCCTTCCAGGTCTTCATCGGATAGAGCAGGTGCGGCTCGATGCCCGGCACCGAGGTCGGCACCGCGAAACCGAAATAGGGATCGGTGCGGAAGCTCACGCCCCTGAGCGAGCCGTCGAGCGCGCCGGTGACGAGCGCGCGCGTCGCCTTGATCGGCATGCGCCGGCCTACCCCGTAGATGCCCCCGGTCCAGCCCGAGTTGACCAGCCAGCAATCGACCTTGTGCTTGGAAATGTACTCGCGCAGCAGGTTGCCGTACTCCGCCGGCGGGCGCGGCAGGAACGGCGCGCCGAAACAGGTCGAGAAATCAGGCTGGACCCCGACCAGGCCCTTCTCAGTGCCGGCGACCTTGGCGGTGTAGCCGGAGAGGAAATGGTACATCGCCTGCGCCGGCGTGAGCTTGGCGATCGGCGGCATCACCCCGAAGGCGTCGGCGGTGAGGAAGATGATGTTCTTCGGGTGTCCGGCGCGCCCGGTGCGCGAGGCACGCGGCATGAAATCGAGCGGATAGGCCGAGCGCGTGTTTTCGGTCTTGGAGTCGTCGTCGAAGTTCGGGATCCGCGTCTGCGGGTCGAACACGACGTTTTCGAGCACCGTGCCGAAGCGGTTGGTCGCCGCGTAGATTTCCGGCTCGGCCTCCTCGGACAGCTTGATGCATTTGGCGTAGCAGCCGCCCTCGAAATTGAATATTCCCTCGGGACCCCAACCGTGCTCGTCATCGCCGATCAGCGTGCGGTTCGGGTCGGCCGAGAGCGTCGTCTTGCCGGTTCCGGAGAGGCCGAAGAACAGCGCGACGTCGCCGTCCCTGCCGACATTGGCCGAGCAGTGCATCGGCATCACGCCTTGCGCGGGTAGGTAGAAATTGAGCGTGGTGAAGACCGACTTCTTCATCTCGCCGGCGTAGGACGAGTTGCCGATCAGGATGATCTTCTTGCTGAAATCGACGGCGATGACGGTATCGCTGCGCACGCCGTGGCGTTTGGGGTCGGCCTTGAACGAGGGGAGATCGACGATGGTGAGTTCCGGAACAAAATCTTCGAGCTCGGGGGCCACTGGGCGAATCAAGAGCTGACGAATGAAAAGCGAGTGCCACGCCAGCTCGGTGAAGACCCGCGTTTTTATCCGGTAGTTCGGATCGGCGCCGCCATAGAGGTCTTGGGCGTAAAGCTCCTTGCCGCGCGCATGCGCGATGAAATCGTCATAGAGCCGCTGGAAGTTTTCCGGGGTGATCTTGCGGTTGCCGTCCCACCAGACCGCGTTTTCGGTCAATGCATCGACGACCGTATGCTTGTCCTTGGGCGACCGGCCGGTGTGGACGCCGGTCTCCGCGCAGAGCGCGCCGCCCTCCACGATCGAGGCTTCCCTGGCCGCGATCGCGTGCTCGTAGAGCGAGGGCGCGGTGAGATTCCAGTGGATCGCGCGGAGGTCCTTGAAGCCAAATCGATCGGCGCCGTAGGCGCTGTTCCGCAAACCCGTTTCCTGCACGAAAGACCTCCACGACGCAGCCGGCGGCCGCCGGATCGACTCCCCGTCGCCATATCTGGAAGGCTGAATGATAGCGCCCGCCGCTCGATCCCGCGACCTATAATTGGCCTCGCGCGGCTGTCAATGCTGCGCCGCAGCAGCACACGCGTTCATTGCGCCAATCCTTTGTCGAGCAACCATTTTTGGATGAGGTCGGCGATCTCGGCGTTGTTCTTGTCCATCATCATCATGTGAGAATTGCCCTTGATGCCCACGTCCGGCAGGTCGACCACGTCGATGCTGCCGCCCGCGGATCTAAGAACGGCGGCGTAATCGACGCCGCCCTGGCGGATCTTCGACCACCGCGGGTGATCTTTTGCATTGTCGCCGTAGACGACGAGGATCGGCGTGGTCTTGATCGATTCGACCTTGTTGCGATCGCCGCCCAGGGTCGGCTCCACGGCGACCAGCGCCTTGACCTTGTCCGGACGCGCCTCCAACACCCTGTAGCCGAACGTCCCCGACTGGCTGTGCACCATGACCACGCAGGGGCAGACCTTGTCGACGAGTTCGATATAAGCGGCGACGATCTGATCGTCGGTGGTGAGCCAGCGCGGCACGCCCTGCTTCATGAACTGCGCGTAGGCCTCGATCGGGAACTGGGCGCCGGGATAGGTCGTGCGCTTGGCCTTGTCGTCGTTCCACGAACCGGGCGGGCCGATGCGGAAGCGCTCCCACGGATCGCCTAGCGGCAAGGACAGCGCGTCGCCCTTGAAGGTGTCAGTCCAACCGGCGCGGCCGCGCTCCACGGCGTCGGAGATATAGGTGTCCCAGCCCTTGCGGATGAAATAGCTGAGCCAGCCTGCGCGACCATCCGGCGTGGTCTCGTAGGTCACGCCGGTGAGCCCACCGCCGTGCCACATCAACAGCGGCAGCTTGCCCTTGCGGTTTTGCGGCAGGAAGTACTGCACGTACATCTGCTCGACTTGATACTTGCCGTTGGGGTCCATCTTCGCGGGCACACCACCGGGTGTGAACACGATCTCCTTGATCGGCTGGCCGGTGATCTCGATGACCCGCCCGCCGACGTGGAACGAACCCATGTCGCGTAAAGCAATGGGTTCCTTGCCCTGCGCCCAGGCCGAGCCTGCTGCGAGGCTGACTGCCAAAACGATGCCCAAGCGGCGCATGGCTCCCTCCCTTCTCTGTTCGAAATCGGAACTCTTGCGAGGGTCGAACGCGGTTACTCGACCAAGCCTTTCCCGACCATCCATGCCTGGATGACATCGGCGATCTCGGCATTGTTCTTGTCCTGCATCAGCATATGCGAATTTCCCTTGATGCCGATGTCGGGCAGGTTGACCACGTCGACCGTTCCGCCGCCGGCGCGCATCGCGGCGGCATATTCGAGATCGATTTTCTTGTAGGTCGCCCAGCGCGGATACTGGTCGACATAGTCGCCGAACAGCATCAGCGTGGGCGTGTTCTTCAGCGCCGCCGCCTTGCGGACGTCGCCTGCGCTCGCCGATTCGACCGCGACGATCGCCTTGATCTTGTCCGAACGCTGCTCCGCGACCTTGAAGCCGAACGCGCCGCCCTGGCTGTGCAGCAGCAGCACGCAGGGGCAGACCTTATCCACCAGCGCGACGTAGGCGTCGACGACCGCCTTGTCGGTGGAGAGCCAGCGCGGCACCGCCTGCTTCATGTAGTTGTCGTAGGCCTCGACCGGGAACTGGCTTCCGGGCAGTACCTTGCGCTTGGCCGAATCAGCGTTCCACGAGCCCTCGCCGCCGCCGATGCGGAAGCGCTCGAACGGGTCGGCGTAGTTCAAAAAAATCGGCTCGGACGGCCACACGTCCGGACTCGCAAAGCCCGCGCGGCCGCGCTCGACCGCGTCGGAGACGTAGACATCCCAGCCCTTGCGGACGAACAGGTTGAGCCAACCTTCGCGGCCGTCCGGCGTGGTTTCGTAGGTCACGCCGGTGAGACCGCCGCCGTGCCACATCAACAGCGGCAGCTTGCCCTTGCGGTGCTTGGGCAGAAAGTACTGCACGTACATCTGCTCGACCATGAACTCCCCGTTGGGGTCGAGTTTCGACGGCGGGCCGCCGGGGATCCGCACGATCTCCCGCGCCGGCCTGCCGCTGACCTCGGCAATCCGGCCGCCGACGTGGAACGAGCCCATGCCGCGCAGCACGATGTCGTCCTCGGCCGCGCGCGCCGGCAGGGCCGCGAGCGCAAGGACCGCGGCGATCAACATACGACCCATGCTGTTCCTCCCAGTCTCGTTTTGCCGGCGATGGTGATGGCCGCGATCACGCCGCGCGCCGCGCCTCCTCGGCCATTTGCTTGAGCAGGTCGCGCAGCGCATCGGGCGCGCGCACGCGCTCCGGAAACGGCAGCCGCAACGCGGTGCGGTCGAGTTGCAGTTCGAGCCCTTCAGGATCGCATCCGACGCAGCGCCATTCCCCGTCGCGAGCGCCGAGGAGCTTGGTGGCATAGAGCCGCACCGCCTCGCCGTGATCGCCGTTCATGTGGGCAAGAATCGCCGGCTCGGCTGCGAGGAGTTCGGCGGCGTCGCCGGTCTCGGTCAAAATGTCCCGCGGCTTAAGATCGACGATGCGGCCGAAACCGGCGACCAGATGCGCGGCCTTGAGCGTCACCCGATAGAAGGCGAAGTCGCCAAAGCCCGCGAACATTTCCGCCTCCGGCTGGCGATCGAGATAGCGGCGGCGCGCGTGCGGGTCCTGCGTGGGAGCGGCGGCTCCCATGAGCATGATGCGGGCCCCTTGCAGGGGATCGCCCGCCTTGCGCTCGTCGATCATGAGCGAGACGCGCGGATCGGCCAGAATGTTCTTGGTGTGCACGGCAAGGCGCGAGATCAACAGCAGCGGCGCACCGTCGGCCGCGGTCGCGACATTGACCAACGAGCAGTAAGGATCGCCCGAGCCGGGCAGCAGAGTGGCCAATGCTCCCGAGCGGCCCTCGCGCAGGAGCTTCTTGGCGGCGGCTGAGGGGTTGAAATCGGCGGTGGGCTGCATTTGGACTCTCCGCTGAAGGGTGTTACCAAGCGCCCCCGCTCACGGCGCGCGCGGCAACTGGGCCTTGGCGCGGATCGCCGGGGCGAGATATGCTAGTAAACCCTTTGACGAATCACGCGTTTGTCAGGGTTTTGCCACATTTCAGCCTTGCTTTGGGGGCTTCACAGTCTCCAGGGCGAATGCAGGGATAGGGGCTCCATGCCGACCATCGCTCTCGTCGACGACGATCGCAATATCTTGACCTCGGTCTCCATCGCGCTCGAGGCTGAAGGCTATCGCATCATGACCTATACCGACGGCGCTTCCGCGCTCGACGGCTTCAAGACGTCGCCGCCGGATCTCGCTATTCTCGACATCAAGATGCCGCGCATGGACGGGATGGAAACCCTGCGGCGGCTGCGCCAGAAGTCCGACATGCCCGTGATCTTCCTCACCTCCAAGGACGAGGAGATCGACGAATTGTTCGGCCTCAAAATGGGCGCCGACGATTTCATCCGCAAACCGTTCTCGCAGCGCCTGCTGGTCGAGCGCGTCAAGGCGATTCTGCGGCGCGCGGCGCCGAAGGACGGCAGCGCGCCGAAGGAGACCGATGCCGCCAAGGTGCTCGAACGCGGCTTGTTGCGCATGGATCCGGAGCGCCACACCTGCACCTGGAAGAACGAGCCGGTGACGCTCACGGTCACCGAGTTCCTGATCCTGCAGGCGCTCGCCAGCCGGCCCGGCGTGGTCAAGAGCCGCAACGCGCTGATGGATGCCGCCTACGACGACCAGGTCTACGTGGACGATCGCACGATCGACAGCCACATCAAGCGGCTGCGCAAGAAGTTCAAGGGGACCGACGACGACTTCGACATGATCGAAACGCTCTATGGCGTCGGTTATCGGTTCAAAGAAATGTGACACTCGTGTCCCGATTCCGAAGTTCGCAAGCCCTTGCAGCACAATCTGGTGCGAACTTCGGAATCGAGGGATACGAGCAAACTTATGACTAGTGTGGTTTTTGGATTTGAAGTTCCTATGCGACGTTTGCTGCAAGGCCGTAGGAACTTCAAATCCACCACACTAGGGACGGTTTGGCGAGCAGGCTCGACCGCCTAAGATCGACGCCGGCGGGGCCTGGAATTGGGGCGCGCAACCGGCAGACTGACCGTGCTCAATCGAACGCCGGAAAGCTTCAAGACCGACGTCGCGCCGCAATGGCCCGGCGACAGCTCCTCGTTTGCGAAAAGCGGACGGCGGGTCGCGGACCTATTGCAAGCCTGGGATCGCTTCGTCCGTAGCGCCTTCTCGCGCTTGAGTCGGCACAATCGAACGGCTGAAATGTTCGAGGGCGACGTCGCGCCGCAACGGCTCGACGAAACCGCGTTGCTGTTCGCCAAGGCCGGGCTTCGGCGCTCCATTGACCTATTGCAAGCCTGGCATCGCTTCGTCGTTGCGACCTTCTCGAATCTCAGCCAGCGCGCGTCGGAGATGCTGAAGACCGCCGCTGAGGCGGACCCCGACGAGAGCCCCTCGCTCGCCAAAACCGGCCGACGACAGATCGCTTACCTATTGCTGCGAGGCTGGCACCTCTTCGTTCGCGTCGCCTTTTCGAGTCTGAGCCGGCGCATCGTCTTTCTCAACGTCACCGGCCTGCTCGCGCTGGTGGTCGGAGTTCTCTATCTTTCCCAATTCCGCGCCGGCCTGATCGACGCGCGCATCCAGAGCTTGTTGGTGCAAGGCGAAATCATCGCCGGCGCGGTGGCCGCCTCGGCGACGGTGGAGACCGACGCCATCACCATCGATGCCGAGCGCCTGCTCGAGCTGCAAGCCGGCCAAAGCTACGGCCCCTCCGAGGAGGCGCTCTCGGGGCTCGAATTCCCGGTCAATCCCGAGCGGGTCGCGCCCGTGCTGCGCCGCCTGGTTTCTCCCACCAATACGCGCGCACGCATCTATGACCGCGACGGCGTCCTCCTCCTCGACAGCCGCAATCTCTACGACGTGCTGCGCTTCGATCTGCCGCCGCCGACGCAGAGGCCCGGCGTTCTCGAGCGCGGCTACGTCGCCATCCGCAGGTGGTTCAGCCGCGGCACGCTGCCGCTCTATCATGAGCTCGGTCCGCAGAACGGCAAGGCCTACGGCGAGGTCGGCAATGCACTGCAGGGCTTCAAGTCGAGCATGGTGCGCATCAACGATCGCGGCGAAGTCATCGTGTCGGTCGCGGTACCGGTGCAGCGCTTCCGCGCCGTGCGCGGCGCCCTCATGCTGTCGACGCAGGGCGCCGACATCGACAACATGGTGGGCGCCGAGCGCGTCGCCATCTTCAAGGTGTTCCTCATCGCCGCCGGCGTGATGGTGGTGCTGTCGTTCCTGCTCGCTGGAACCATCGCCGGCCCGGTTCGGCGGCTGGCGGAAAGCGCCCGACTCGTGCGCCGGCGTATCAGCTCGCGCGTGGAAATTCCCGACCTGAGCCACCGGCGCGACGAGATCGGGCACCTGTCGGGGTCGCTGCGCGACATGACCGACGCGCTCTATACCCGCATCGAGGCGATCGAGAGATTCGCCGCCGACGTGGCGCACGAGCTCAAGAACCCGCTCACTTCGCTGCGCTCGGCGGTGGAGACGCTGCCGCTTGCCAAAAACGACGAGAGCCGCAGCCGCCTACTGTCGGTGATTCAGCACGACGTGAAACGGCTCGACCGGCTGATCTCCGACATTTCGGACGCCAGCCGACTCGACGCCGAAATGCAACGCCACGAAGCGCAACCGGTCAATTTGGCAAAGCTGCTCACGACCGTCGTCGGTGTGGCCAACGAGCGCCATGACGACGGCGTCACCGTCACCCTGAATTTCGAAGGAGGCAGGCCGTTCGCCTTCGCGGTGCTCGGGAACGATTCCCGCCTCGGACAGGTGATCGACAACCTCATCGACAACGCCCGCTCGTTCTCGCCCTCCGGCGGCACGGTGCGCGTCACCTGCCGGCGCTTGAAGGGCGAGACCGAGATCGTCGTCGACGACGACGGGCCGGGCATGCCCGACGAGGCGATCGAGAAGATTTTCGAACGCTTCTACACGCACCGGCCGCACCAGGCCTTCGGGCAGAATTCGGGCCTCGGTCTCTCGATTTCCAAGCACATCATCGAGGCGCATGGCGGCCGCATCTGGGCGGAGAACCGCCGGCCGGCGCCGGCGGCTTCCGACGAGACGCCCTTGGTGCTCGGGGCGCGCTTCATCGTGCGGCTGCCGGCGATGTGATGGCGGATCAAACTCCGACCGTGCACGCCTCGGCCGTGCTGGCCGGCGCGCGCGCCGTGCTCATCCGTGGGCCGGCCGGAGCCGGCAAATCGCAACTTGCGCTCGCGCTCATTCAGGCGGCGGACACCGGGCTGCTGCGGTTCGCCCGCCTGGTGGGAGACGACCGCGTTCATCTGCAAGCGCATCACGGGCGTCTGCTGGTACGGCCGGCCGCGGCGCTGGCGGGACTGATCGAAGTGCGCGGGCTCGGCATTCGGCGGCTCGACCACGAGCCGATGGCGGTGGTCGGCTTGGTGGTCGACCTGGCAGCCAAGGATGCCGAGCGGCTGCCGGCGGCCAGCGAGACCGTGCTCCTCGGCGTGCCCTTGCGGCGACTTGCGGTCGCACCCGGCGCGGACGCGCTCGTCCCCGTCCTCGCCCTTCTGCATTCACCGGACGGTGATATTAAACCTCCGTCATGATCCTTGCAGCCGAGCCCGGTGGCACAAAAGTAACCGGCGCGCGCTAAGTTCCCCCGCCGCAGGGCGCGGGAAAGGCGCCCTTTACCGCAATGCAACACCGCCCCCAAATCGCTGGAAAGCCCCTTGCGCATGGGCTTCGGATGGTCATGATGGGCGGCCTTTCGTGCGGTGCAACGGGAACGCGCCGGCGGGGAGCTCCATGATCGGCCTCGTACTCGTCACCCATGGGCGCCTCGCGGCCGAGTTCCGCTCGGCTCTGGAGCACGTCGTCGGCCCGCAGAAGCAGATCGAGGCGGTGACGATCGGGCCCGACGACGACGTCGAGCAACGCCGCAAGGACATCATCGAGGCGGTCAAGCGGGTGGACAGCGGCGAAGGGGTCGCCATCCTCACCGATATGTTCGGCGGCACGCCCTCCAACCTCGCGATCTCGGTGATGGGCCGGCCGAAGGTCGAGGTTCTCGCCGGCATCAATCTTCCGATGCTGGTGAAGCTCGCCAAGGTGCGGGACGAATGTCCGCTGACCGAGGCGGTGGCGGCCGCGCAGGACTCCGGCCGCAAATACATCACCATCGCCAGCCGCGTTCTCACCGGGAAATGAGCGAGCCCGCGGGCGTGGCCGACTCCTCTTCCGCCAATCATCCGCCGAACCCGGCACCGATCATCCGCGTGCTCGAAATCTGCAACAAGAAGGGATTGCACGCGCGCGCCTCGGCGAAGTTCGTGCAAACGGTGGAAAGATTCGATTGCGAGGTGAAGGTCAAGCGCGGCCACGAGGTCGTCGGCGGCACCTCGATCATGGGCCTGATGATGCTGGCGGCCGGCCCCGGCACGACGATCACCGTCGAAGCGAGCGGGCCGCAGGCGGCCGAGGTCGTCGACGCGCTGGCCGCACTGGTGAGCGGGCGGTTCACGGAACAGGAATAAGCCTGCTCCGCGCCTGGCCGGCTCAAGCCACTTCCTTCCTCAACACCCTCGCCGCTGGTCGCAGATCGGCGACGAAATTGTCGTACTCGCGCTGCTGGTCCGCGTCGTCCTCCATGCGCAGCAGCCAGGACGGATGGATGGTCACGAAGGCGGCGGTGCCGTCGGCCAGATGCAAGGTCTGTCCGCGCAGCTTGCCGATCGTGACCGAACGGCCGAGCAGACTGCGCGCGGCCGTGGCGCCGAGCGCGACAATGGCCGCCGGCTTCACGATCGCGCGCTCGAGATCGAGCCAAATCTTGCAGCGTTCGATTTCGTAGGCGTTGGGGCGCTTGTGCAGGCGCCGCTTGCCGCGCATCTCGTGCTTGAAATGCTTCACCGCATTGGTGACGAAGACCTCGGTGCGGGGAATTCCCGCCTCCGCCAGCGCCCGGTCGAGGACACGTCCGGCCGGGCCGACGAACGGCTTGCCGCTGAGGTCCTCCTTGTCGCCGGGCTGCTCGCCGACGAGCATGAGATGAGCAGACTTGCGGCCCTCGCCCGGCACCGTCTGCGTTGCGTCTTTATAGAGCGGACAGCGCGTGCATTCGTTCTCCGCCTTGACGAGATCCTGCAGCGAATTGATCTTGGGAGAAAGCTCGAGATTAAGCTGCGTCTTCTCTCGCATCGGGCGCTCCTGGCGAATCACCGCCGGCCTTGCCGGGTCAACGCCGGGCCGCCTTGACAGTTCGGCGCGGGGGCAAGTTTGCGCCGTCTGCGGACATAAAGAAATCTTTATATCTTCGTTGCAGGAGGCGGCGGGCCCTGCTATAGCGACCGCCGACCGGCGTGCCGGCTCGCGCGCCCCGCTTTCCCCAACCCATGCAAGGATCGTCATGAACGCTGCATCGAAAGCCGCCAGAACTGTTGCCAAGCCGGTTGCCGACTATGTCGTCAAGGACGTCGGTCTCGCCGACTGGGGCCGCAAGGAAATCGCCATCGCCGAGACCGAGATGCCCGGCCTCATGGCGACGCGCGAGGAGTACGGCTCCGAGCAGCCGCTTCGTGGCGCGCGCATCTGCGGCTCGCTGCACATGACCATCCAGACCGCGGTGCTGATCGAGACGCTCAAGGCGCTCGGCGCCGACGTGCGCTGGGCCTCGTGCAACATCTATTCGACCCAGGACCACGCCGCGGCGGCGGTGGCAGCCGGCGGCACGCCGGTCTTCGCCGTCAAGGGCGAGACGCTGAAGGAGTATTGGGACTACCAGCACCGCATCTTCGAATGGGGCGACGGCGGCACCCCAAACATGGTCCTCGACGACGGCGGCGACGCCACGCTTTTGATCCACCTCGGCCTGCGCGCGGAACAGGGTGAAACCGGCCTGATCGCCAAGCCGACCAACGAGGAAGAGGAAATTTTATTCGCGGCCATCCAACAGCGGCTGAAGGACAAGCCCGGCTGGTACAAGAAGAATGCCGATGCCATCCGCGGCGTGACGGAAGAAACCACGACCGGCGTTCACCGGCTTTACGAAATGCAGAAGAAGGGCACGCTGCTGTGGCCGGCGATCAACGTCAACGACAGCGTGACCAAATCGAAGTTCGACAATCTTTACGGCTGCCGCGAATCGCTGGTCGACGGCATTCGCCGCGGCACCGACGTGATGATGGCGGGAAAGGTGGCCATGGTCGCGGGCTTCGGTGACGTCGGCAAGGGCTCCGCCGCGTCGCTGCGCCAGGCCGGCTGCCGCGTGCTCGTTTCCGAGGTCGATCCGATCTGCGCGCTGCAGGCGGCGATGGAAGGCTACGAGGTCACGACCATGGAGGACGCGGCCACGCGTGCCGACATTTTCGTCACCGCCACCGGCAACCTCGACGTCATCACCGTGGACCACATGCGCAAGATGAAGGACCGCGCGATCGTCGCCAATATCGGCCACTTCGACAGCGAGATCCAAGTGGCGGCGCTGCGGAACCTCAAGTGGCACAACGTCAAGCCGCAGGTCGACGAGATCGAATTCCCGGACGGCAAGCGCATCATCCTCTTGTCGGAGGGGCGTTTGGTGAACCTCGGCAATGCCATGGGCCATCCGAGCTTCGTGATGTCGTCATCCTTCACCAACCAGACGCTGGCGCAGATCGAGCTGTGGACCAATCCCAAGAAGTACGAGAAGAAAGTTTATACCCTGCCGAAGCGTCTCGACGAGAAGGTCGCGCGGCTCCATCTCGCCAAGATCGGCGTCAAGCTGACGAAAATGTCGGACAAGCAAGCGAGCTATATCGGCGTGCCCGTCGACGGCCCGTATAAGCCGGATCACTACCGCTACTGAGACGTACCGCTATTGAGACGCTTGCGGCACGAACCGCGGATGCTTGCCGCTCGTATCGCGATTGAGTCCGGCACATTCAGCGGCTAGCTTTACGCTGCAACGAGCGCAGCGGGGCAAGCCTTGCGACGTCGGATCATCCTCGCCGCCATCTTGCTGGCGGCCTTCATCGTCTTGTTGCGCGTCGCGGTGCTGACGGGCGAATTCGACACGGCCATCACGGCGGCCACCTTCGAAGCGGCGCGCGAAAATCGAACGGTGCTGCGCGCTTTCCTCCATCGCATGCCCAAGGGCGGCGACCTCCATACCCACCTCGCCGGCGCCGTCTACGCCGAGCGCTTCATCGCTTGGGCCGCGCAGCAAGAGCTTTGCGTCAACCCCCAAAGGGTCGTGGTGCCAAAATCGCAGTGCGACCGTGCGGGAGCGGTGCCGGTCTCCGATGCCATGCGCGACCAGCAGCTCTACAACTGGCTGGTCGATGCGTTCTCGATGCGCGCGTTCCTGCCAACTCCCGCCGTGCCGACCGGCCACGACGAATTCTTCGCCGCCTTCGACAAATTCGGAGCGGTGTCCGGCTCGCATTTCGTCGACATGACGATCGACCAGCTCAGGCGCTATGACAGCGAGAACGTGCAATACGTCGAGTTCATGGTGTCGTCGTGGTGTCCGGACGATCGCGACAGGTTCGTCAAGGCAATCAACGAGACGACTGACGATGCCTCCAAGCTCAAGACGCTGGAAGCGAGCGGGCTCGGCGATTGCGTGGCGGCAAGGCGCAATGTTCTGACGGCCGCGCTGGGCAAGATAAGGACCGCGCTCGCGTGCGATGCGCCCAAGGCGCAACCGGGATGCGGCGTCACCTTCCGTTACATCATCCAGGTCAATCGCAACAATCCTCCGGATGAGGTGTTCGTTCAGACCGCGATCGCGGCCGCGCTGATCCGCGCGGAACCGCGCGTCGTCGCGCTCAATTTCGTCGGGCCCGAAGATGGTCTCGTGGCGCGGCGCGACTACACCCGCCACATGCAGATCATCCGCTTTCTCGCCCACGACGTGCCGGTCGCGCTGCACGCGGGCGAGCTGTGGCTCGGCCTCGTTCCGCCGCCCGATCTTGCCTTTCACATCCGCGAAGCCATCGAGATCGCTGGCGCCCGCCGCATCGGCCATGGCGTCGCGCTTGCCTTCGAACGCGACATGGAAGGCCTGCTCGCCGAGATGCGCGCGCGGCCGGTCGTCGTCGAGGTCAACCTCACCAGCACTGACCTCATCCTCGGCGTGCGCGGCAAGGATCATCCACTGCCCACCTATCTCGCGGCCGGCGTGCCGGTCGTGCTGTCATCGGACGATGCCGGGATATCCCGCATCGACCTCACCAACGAATACCTGCGCGCGGCGCGCGATTTTGGCCTCGAGTATCGGGCGCTGAAGGCGATCGCCCGCAACGCGTTGATCTACTCCTTCCTCGACGAGGCGCAAAAGCGCGACGAGCTCGCGCGGTTCGACCGCGCCAGCGCCGAATTCGAGCGCTCCGTTGCCAGCCGGCAATCGCCGCTGCAAAACGTCGTCGCGCTGATCAAGGCCGCCGTCACTCTGCCGCCGTGAGATGGCGCGCGATGCAGTGGGCGAGCGGCTCCCGCGCCGACGGCGATGCTTGCGGCTGCCGCGGCGGAATGGCGATGAGCAGATAACGCGCGGGCTTGCCTTCCGCGCCGAGATAACGGCGGGAAACCTCGACCTCGATCTGCTTGCCGGGAGGGGAGCAACGGGCGCGCGCGAGCGCCGCCTTCGCGCACCAGTCCGTGGCGGCGACGGATGATCGCGCGGGACAGAGCAGCGCGATGCCGTCGCGAGCGATGCGTTCTTCCATCGCGGCGGAAGCGGTGCCATCGAGCACGTGGACCGCAAGCGGATGGCTGGGCATGTAGAAGCTGGCGCCATCGGTGAGTTCGTCAAAGCCGCTGAAAATTCGCAACGGCCGGTCGGTCGTCTCGCGCCACAGCCGCTCGATCGGCTGGGCGAGCAGCGAGCCGTGGGCGGTGGCCGGCGCCGGGCCCGCGCTGTGGATGGCGAACGCGATCGCCGGGGCGATCGCCACCATGACGAACGGGAATGCAACCGCGAGCGCGAGGACGCCGACGGCGTCGCGGCGGGGGATCGCGACGAGCGGCGAGGACAACAGCATCACCGGCAACAACGCGAAGGCCGACATCGACCAGAGCGACACCAAGCGCAGGCCGGCGAACGGCGCGATCAAGGCCGGCAGCAGCAGCACCGTCCAGAACGCGGTCGCCGCCAGCCGGCGCGCGGGCGAGGACGGCCATGCCATGTCCTTGACGGCCGCGCCGCTCGGCCGCGCCACGACCGCCACGATCAAAAGCGGGACCGCGACATAGGCGATGCTGCCGGCGAGATAGCCGAGCGCGGCGCCGATGGTGGAGGCGAGCGAACCGGCACCATGCAAGACGATGGCGTAGGAGAACGGCGCGAAATCGTTGGCGATGAGCCAGGCCACGTGCGGGGCGAGCGCCAGCGCCCCCACCGCGATCGTCACCCAGGGCGCCAGCGAGCCGAAATAGGCGGCGCGCCGGCGGTCGACGAGCGCCGCAATGCCGAGCCCGAGCAGCAGGAAGATCGACCAGTACTTGCCGTACATCGCCGCCGCCGCGCCGAGCCCGGCGAGCGCCGCGTCGAGCACGCGCCGCGTCGCGAACGAGCGCAGAAACCACAGGGTCGTCGCCGCCCACAGCGGCAGCAGCACCGTGTTCACGTTGAACTTGAGTCCGTGGAAATTGAAGAACGGCACCAGCGTGAGCAGCGCGAGCCCCAGCACGCGCTTTTCGCCGTCGAGAAACCGCGCGCAGAGCCGCCAGGCGATCCACAGCGCGAGACCGACGTTAACCATCGCGAGCAGGTAGTAGGCCCAGTCGGCGGTGGGAAAAACGGCAAACCACGCGCGCACCACCGCCATCGCGAGCGGCGGATGCTTGGGATAGCCGAGCGCCAGCTCGCGCCCCAGCGCGAACTGCTCGGACATGTCGGCGTGGATGTCCTGGCTGCCCTTGGCGATGGCGCCGTAAAGCGTCCACAGCGCGACATAGCCGAGCAGAACGGCCACCACCGTGCGCTCGCCCCGGGCGGGGTCGGCGAGCGCATCGAAGAGCCGCTCGATGCGCGCGAGGCCGCGGCGCCCGCTTTGGGTCATGGCCGACATGGCAAGCATCCTAGATGCCGGTTTGGCCCCCATTTCGGCCGGCAGCCTATGGCATGGCGTGCCCGGGAGGTCCATATCAAGGTGAGCCGCCATCGCTTTGCCGCATCCGCCGGCAATGCTAGATGGCGTTGCTTCGGAAGAGGCCGAGAGAACATACGATGTGCCGCTGGATTGCCTATCGCGGCGAAACGATCCCGCTGGAACAGTACGTGACCGCCCCCGCGCACTCGCTGGTGGTGCAGAGTCAGCGGGCGCTGGAATCGACCGCCGCCACCAACGGCGACGGCTTCGGCATGGGCTGGTACGGCGAGCACGCCGAACCCGGGCTCTATCGCGAGGTCCGCCCGGCGTGGTCCGACGAGAATTTGCGCTACCTGTGCCGCCACATCCGCTCGCATCTCTATTTCGCGCATGTGCGCGCCGCGACTGGCACGCCGATCACGCGCCCGAACTGCCATCCCTTCGCCTGCGGCCGCTGGCTGTTCATGCATAACGGCATGATCGGCAACTGGGGGCGCTTGCGGCGCAAGGTGGAAGCGCTGATTCCCGACGCGTTCTACGGCTCGCGCATCGGCACCACCGATTCGGAAGCGGTCTTCCTCGCCATCCTCGGCGCCGGCGGCGACAAGGATCCGGTCGGCGCCACCGCGCGCGTGCTCGCGACGCTGACCGAGCTGGTCAGCACCGACGGCTACCGGGAGCCGCTGCGCTTTACGGCGGCGCTCGCCAACGGGCGCGATCTCTACGCCTTCCGCTACGCCGCCAACGACAACGCCAACTCGCTCTATTACCGGGAGTCCGGCGGCAACGTGGTGGTGGTGTCCGAGCCGCTCGATGCCAACCGCGCGCATTGGAAGCCGGTGCCGCCCGGCCACGCGATCGTGGCGCGCGACGCCGAGCCGGTCTCGCTCGAGCCATTCCTGGCGGAGCAGCAGGTGGCGGCGGCGGAATGAGAGAGGCTCCCCGCTTGCGGGGAGAGGCAAGTCGCCAAGAATCGTCAAGAATCGTCAGGCCTACCTGCTTGCCGCTTCAACACACGGGTGCTAATGCGCGCGCCATGAACGCGGCCATCGAAAATATCCGCAACTTCGCCATCATCGCGCATATCGACCACGGCAAGTCGACGCTGGCCGACCGGCTGATCCAATCGACCGGCGGTCTCGCCGAGCGCGAGATGGTGGAGCAAGTCCTCGATTCCATGGACATCGAGCGCGAGCGCGGCATCACCATCAAGGCGCAGACCGTGCGGCTCAATTACCACGCGCGCGACGGCAAGGACTACGTCCTCAACCTGATCGACACTCCAGGGCACGTCGATTTCGCCTACGAGGTCAACCGCTCGCTCGCGGCCTGCGAGGGCTCGCTGCTGGTGGTCGACGCCTCCCAGGGCGTGGAAGCGCAAACGCTGGCCAACGTCTATCAGGCGATCGACAACAATCACGAGGTCGTGCCCGTGCTCAACAAGGTCGACCTGCCGGCGGCCGAGCCCGAGAAGGTGAAACAGCAGATCGAGGACGTGATCGGGCTCGACGCCTCGAACGCGATCCTGATCTCGGCGAAGACCGGCCTCAACGTTCCCGAGGTGCTGGAGGGCATCGTCACGCGCCTGCCGCCGCCCAAGGGCGACCGCGATGCAACGCTCAAGGCGCTGCTGGTGGACAGCTGGTATGACAGCTATCTCGGCGTCGTCGTGCTGCTTCGCATCGTCGACGGCGTGCTCAGGCGCGGCCAGCGCATCCGCATGATGGGCACCGGCGCCGCCTACGAGGTCGACCGCGTCGGCGTGTTCACGCCGAAGATGGTGAATGTCGACGAGCTCGGCCCCGGCGAGATCGGTTTTCTCACCGCCTCGATCAAGGAAGTGGCCGACACCCGCGTCGGCGACACCATCACCGACGACCGCAAACCGGTGAGCACGGCGCTGCCCGGCTTCCGGCCGGCCATTCCGGTGGTGTTCTGCGGATTGTTCCCGGTCGACGCCGCGCAGTTCGAGGATTTGCGCGCGGCCATGGGCAAGCTGCGGCTCAACGACGCGAGCTTTACCTACGAGATGGAAACGTCGGCCGCGCTCGGTTTCGGCTTCCGCTGCGGCTTCTTGGGGCTGCTTCATCTCGAGATCATCCAGGAACGGCTCGAGCGCGAATTCAACCTCGACCTGATCGCGACCGCGCCATCGGTGATCTACAAGATCACTTTGACCAACGGCAGCCAGATCGAGATCCACAATCCGGTCGACATGCCCGATCCGGTGCGTATCAAGGAAATGGACGAGCCCTGGATCCGCGCGACTATCCTCACGCCGGACGAGTATCTCGGCAGCGTGCTCAAGCTCTGCCAGGATCGGCGCGGCGCGCAGATCGAGCTGACCTATGTCGGCAACCGCGCGATGGTGAAATACGACCTGCCGCTCAACGAGGTGGTGTTCGACTTCTACGACCGGCTCAAATCGGTGTCGAAGGGTTATGCCTCTTTCGACTACCACCTCACCGACTTCAAGCCGGCGGACCTGGTGAAGATGCAAATCCTGGTCAACGGCGATCCCGTCGACGCGCTCGCCATGCTGGTCCATCGCACGCGCGCGGAGAGCCGCGGCCGCGCCATGGTGGAGAAGCTCAAGGAGCTCATTCCCCCGCACATGTTCCAAGTGCCGATCCAGGCCGCGATCGGCGGCAAGATCATCGCGCGCGAGACCGTGCGCGCGTTGCGCAAGGACGTCACCGCCAAATGTTACGGCGGCGACGTGACGCGCAAGCGCAAGCTCCTCGAGAAGCAGAAGGAGGGCAAGAAGCGCATGCGCCAGTTCGGCAAGGTGGACATTCCGCAGGAGGCGTTCATCGCCGCGCTCAAGGTGGACGTGTAAACGCCGCGGCTCATGCCGTCCCTCCCCGCTCGAGCTCCTGATCCGGGATCGCCACGAAGATCAGCACGGCGATAATCGTCATGACGAAGCGAAACGCGCTGGGTACGCCGTTCCACTGCTGCGACTGCCACATCCCGAACCATTCGCCGCCGATCGACATGAATCCCACGTGCCACAGCAGGAAGCCGAGGGTCAGGCCGACGACGGCCAAGGTCTTGGCCCGATTGAACGCCGCCGCGTCGGCGGAGAGCCGGCGCGCGAGCGCGAGCGCGCCGATCCAGCACAGTACCGCCGTCGCCGCCTCCGCCGCGATGATGAGCGCGTAGGCCGCTTGCGCGAGCGCAGGGTCGGTGATCGCCCGATACTTGATCGTGGAAAACGCATAGATCGTATCCATGGACAGGACGTGCTCGACGAAAACGTAGTTGGTGTTGTAGTCGGTCAGATTTCCGAAGGTGACGAGGCTGGCGAACAGCGCGATGGCCGCGACCGTTGCCGCCTTCGCCGCACGAAGGGCGATCATCGATATCTCCAACGGCGCAGAGTCATGTCGGCTGCGGACTCGTGTAATCACTTCACGAACAGCGCCACGGCCTCGTCCGCCAGCACGCCGCCGGTGATCGAGATCGGGGCAAAGGGCGCCTTGGCGGCGTGCTCGGCGCTCGAGAGCATGATCTGGTCGATCTTGGTGGCGAGTTGCGCGACCGACGCCGCAAAAACGAGCCGCCCCAGATGGCACCACAGGATGGCGCCCATGCACATCGCGCACGGTTCGCCCGAGGTATAGAGCGTGCTGCCGCGCAGCGCCGCGCTGCCGTGATCGGCGAGACAGCGCCGGATCGCCACCATCTCGCCGTGCGCGGTCGGGTCATCGGTCGTTCGCCCCAAATTGCGCCCGCGCGCGATGACCGAGCCGTCGCGCACGATCACCGCACCGAAGGGAAAATCGCCTTGGCGGGCCTCGTCGAGCGCCATGCGCATGAATCGTACGTCCTCGCTGGAGGTCGGGCCGCCGGCTTGCGCATGCGCGACCGCGGGCGAGATCGCGGCGGCCGCGAGTCCGGTGAGAAAGAAACGCCGGCTTGGAGCAACGATCGCGTCCCGGCATGCGCAGTGTTTGTGGCCATTCATGTCAACCCTCGGCAAACGTTCGATGCTAAGCTCGCGCGGCGGCGAGAACGATCTCCGCCTCATCCCATGCTATCCTGCGACAAACTTCCCCCCAACTGGCGAGTGCCCATGACCCCGAGATCGACCAGATACCGCCCGGCCGTGATCTTCGCGATGCTCGCTGCCGGCGCATCGGCAAATCCTGCGCGCGCCGACGACATCGTTCTCAAAGACGCCGCGTCCATGGCAGGCGCGGTAATGTGGCTCAACTCCGGCGCGCCCGGCCTGGTGCTTGCGGTTGTGCGCGGCGAGGAGTCCATCGTGCTCGGGTACGGCGAGACCCGTCCGGGCAGCAAGGTCGAGCCCGACGGCCGTTCCATTGTGCGCATGGGCTCGATCGCCAAGGTCATGGCGGGTCAGGTGCTCGCGACCATGGCGGTGGATGGAACGCTCAAGCTTACCGATCCGCTCGCCAAATATGCCCCGCCTGGCGCGAAGGTGCCGGCGTTCGCAGGCCGGCAGATCACGCTCCTCGATGTCGCGAGCTACACGGCCGGCCTGCCGCGCGAACTGCCGGGTGTGCCGGACCCGCAACCGGGGGAAAACCCGTTCAAGCACTTCGAAGCCGACGCCTATTGGCGCTGGCTCGCGGGGGCATCGCTGCCGTATGCGCCGGGCGCGGGCGCGATGTATTCCAATCTCGGCTTCGGGCTTCTGGGCGACGCACTCGCGAGAGCCGGCGGCAAGCCCTATGCCACGCTGCTCCACGAGCGCGTGGCGGCGCCGCTGGGCATGCTCGACACCGCGACGAAACTCTCCGACGCGCAGATGCCGCGGGCCATGACCGGCATCGACCTCGACGGCAAGGAGGCGCCGCTGTGGGACACGCCGGCGGCGATGGACGCTTCCGGCAACGTCTTCACCACCGCCGACGACATGACGAAGTGGATGCGCTGGCACCTTGCGGTCAACGACGCCGCCGGCGCCGAGGTGCGCATGATCGACCAGGTCCCCTACCGCTGGCACGACGGCCTCAAAGCCGCGGTCGGCGTCGGCGGCGAGAAGATGGACGCGCTCGGCCTCGGCTGGATCATTTCATTCGCCAGGGGACATCGCCCGCCGATCTTGACCAAGGCCGGGGGCGTTGCCGGGTTCATGACCTACGTGGTGCTGGCGCCGACGCGCGGGGTCGGCGTTTTCGTCGCGGTCAATCGACTGAACTTTGCCATGTTCGAGGGGCTCATCAACGGCGTGCACGACCTCGTCGCCGATTTGGCCCCGCGCTGAGGCGCCTCGATCGCGCGGCGAACTCGGTCTGCACCATCTCCCCGCTGTCGCGGGGCGAGGGAGTGCACCGAGTGCGCGCGTCACTATGCATCAAGCCTAAATGAACGTGCTCTAGTGGATCGAAATTCTGGTGTTGCCCAGGCCCTGTTGCTGCACCAGGGAGAACAGGACGGCGGCGTTGGAGGGATGCAGCCTGATGCAGCCACGCGACGCCGGTCCGCCGAGCCGGGAGACGTGCGTCGTGCCGTGGATGGCGAAATTGCCGTCGTAGAAGATCGAATATGGCATCGGCGCATTGTTGTAGAGGGTCGAGCGGTGATACCGCGCCAGCGACTGCGGGCGGAAGGTCCCGCTCGGCGTGCCATAGATGCCGGTGGAGACCGCCCAGGTATAGCGGTGCTCGCCGTTGACGATCACGGACATCCGCTGGCTCGACTTGTCGATCCTGACCACGACGTCGGCGCGGGCGTTACCCGCCGACGACAGCAGCACCATCACGACCGCAAACCCGGCTACGCCGGCAAGGCGACCCATCGCATCCTCCAGGTGGCATCCTCCAGCCCACGCTTGACCATCAAAGCTCGTGCGTCGGGCACAAGATGTACCACAAAGGCTAACGCTCGGTTGCCGTCGACGCGTGGTTCAGGCGCGCACCAACCGTGAGAACTCGATCAAGCCAATGACGCGATCCGCTACCTGCGAGCTCTTGACCATCGGCCATTCCAACCTGGCGGCCGATCGCTTCGTGGCCTTGCTCAAGAACGCCCGCGTCACCGCCGTCGCCGACGTGCGCTCGGTGCCGTTCTCGCGCTGGTGCCCCTGGTTCTCGGGCAAGGCGCTGGCGCAGCGACTCGCGGGCGAGACGATCGCCTATATCGCACTCGGGGACGCGCTGGGCGGCCGCCCGAGCGATCCTCGCCTCTATCGCGACGGCGTCGCCGACTACGAGGCCATGGCCGCCCGCGCGGAGTTCGCGGTCGGGCTCGAACGCGTCGTGAATGAAATGGCGCACCATCGCGTGTGCCTGCTTTGCGCCGAGCGCGAACCGCTCGACTGCCATCGCTGCCTGCTGGTCGGCCGGGCGCTGGCTGCGCGCGGATTGGCGCTTGGCCATATCCGGCCCGACGGCGCGATCGAACCACATGCGGCGACGGAGCAACGCCTGCTCGCACTCGCAGGCGGCGAGACAGATCTTTTCCGCGATGGCGCCGAGCGCCTCGCCCATGCCTACCGCCGGCGGGCGCAAGCCGTTGCAGCGCGTATCAAGGCTCGAGCGTGATGGTAACACGTCACCTTCCGCCCGAGCGCTGGCGTGAGATGTGCGGCGTCCCGGCCGCATTCCGCTTGACGGGACGAATCCCGCGGTTTACCCGGCAGCCGCACTGCGGGGCTCGCCGCCGGATCGAATCGGCGTAGCCTCCGAGGGGGCGGCGGGACTCTCAATCGGATGCCGCAAGCATGACGACGATAGAGGCGCCGAAGGGCGCTGCTCGGCGCAACACCGTTGGGCGCGCCGCCGCACTGGTGTTGGCCGCATTGCTCGCGTCGCAGGTCGCACGCGCGCAGGACAAGGGCACCCTCAATCCGCAGCCGCTGCCGCCGCTCGCCAAGCCGGACGATCCCGCGACGCCGGCCAAGGAGCTGTTCGGCCGCAAGGGCGCGCCTGCGAATTTGCAAACGCGCACCATCGGCTTCTATTCCAAGGGCTGTCTCGCCGGCGGCGTGGCGCTGCCGATCAACGGCGCGACCTGGCAGGTGATGCGGCTCTCGCGCAACCGCAACTGGGGCCATCCCAACCTGGTGCAATTCCTCGAGCGGCTGGCCGCGCAGGCGCCCAAGACCGGCTGGCACGGGCTGCTCGTGGGCGACATGTCGCAACCGCGCGGCGGCCCGATGCTCACCGGCCATGCCAGCCATCAGGTCGGCCTCGACGCCGACATCTGGCTCACGCCCATGCCCAACCGCGAATTGACGCGGGAGGAGCGGGAAGAAATATCGGCGACCATGATCGTCGCCGAGGATCGCCTGGACGTCGACCCGCAGGTGTGGACGCCGGCGCACCTGGCGGTGATCCGCGCCGCGGCGAAGGACCCGCAGGTCGCCCGTATCTTCGTGAACGCGGCGATCAAGAAAGCCTTGTGCCGCGATGCCGGCACCGACCGCGGTTGGCTCGGCAAGGTGCAGCCGTGGTGGGGGCACGACTTTCACTTCCACGTTCGGCTCGTCTGCCCATCCGACAACGCGGAGTGCACGCCGCAGCCGCCGCGGCCGGCCGACGACGGCTGCGGCCAGGAGCTCGCGTATTGGTTCACCGACGCCGTGCTCCACCCCAGGCCCTCGCCGGCGGCAAAGCCCAAGCCGGGACCGAAGATGGCCGACCTGCCGGCCGCCTGCCGTCAGGTGCTGCTTGCGCCGTAGCTGTCGGCGCCCTAGGTCGCGATCGCGCCGCGGGTTCGAGTCGCCATTCGACGGGGACACGTTGAAGTTGCGGTATTCGTTGTAAAGAACAACCCCAAAACAAGGGACGGGAGCCGGCCGCGGTTTCCTGCACCCATCGGTTGCATCACGCCTGGCCCTGGCGGCCGGCCCGCTTCGGCGCATCTCTTGGCATCTTCAAGTCTTGGCATCTTCAAGTCTTGGCATCTTCAAGCGGAAGGGACGGCGCCCGCACGACAAAAATCCCGAGCGGCGTGCCGCCCGGGCCGGCTGGCGCACTTTTGGTGAATACATTTTTCTGGAAGATTCTCGTTACGCGAGTCAACGGGAAAATGCGCGAGGCAAGCCGATTTTGCCCGCCTTGCGCGTCCTCGACCCGTCATGCGCGGGCTTGACCCGCGCATCCATCGGAAAAAGCGCTTCTTTCAAGGGATGGATTGCCGGGTCAAGCCCGGCAATGACGACGGATGGGTCAGTGCCAACGCCGTTGGTATTAGTAAAGCCGAGCCTCGGTGTCCGCTCGTGCGGCAGAGGGCTCGGCCTCATTTCGCTCCGACCCAAAGCGCGCTACATACTGCGGCGATGGCCGAAAGCACCAAGACCAAGCCGAGCGCGGACGGGCTCGCGATCCTGGGCGAGCTCGAGAAGAAGGTGCTGTGGCTCGCGAGCTGGACCATCCACCACGCCAATCACCTGCGCGAGAACGTCGACGGCGTGAAGGTCGGCGGGCATCAGGCCTCCTCGGCCTCGCTCGCCACCATCATGACCGCGCTCTATTTCCGCGCGTTGCGCCCGCAAGATCGCGTGGCCGTCAAGCCCCATGCGAGCCCGATCTATCACGCCATCCAATATCTGCTCGGCCGCCAGAGCCGGCAAAAGCTCGAGGACTTTCGCGGCTACAAGGGCGCGCAAAGCTATCCCTCGCGCAGCAAGGACGCCGACGACGTCGACTTTTCCACCGGCTCGGTGGGCCTGGGCGTGGCGCAGACGCTGTTCTCCTCGCTCGTGCAGGATTACGTGCGCGCCCACGGCTGGGGTTTGCAGCGGCCCGAAGGCCGCATGATCGCGCTCGTCGGCGACGCCGAGCTCGACGAAGGCAACATCTTCGAGGCGATCCTCGAAGGCTGGAAGCAAGGCCTGCGCAATTGCTGGTGGATCATCGACTACAACCGCCAGAGCCTCGACGCGGTGATCCGCGAGGGCCTGTGGGCGCGCTATGAGGCGCTGTTCAAAGCCTTCGGCTGGGACGTGGTCATTCTCAAATACGGCGCGCTGCTGCAGCAGGCGTTCCGCGAGAGCGGCGGCGAGCGCTTGCGCCAATGGATCGACAATTGTCCGAACCAGCTCTACTCGGCGCTCGTCTTCCAGGGCGGCGCCGCCTGGCGCAGGCGGCTCCTCGACGAGATCGGCGACCAAGGCGACGTCACGCGGCTGATCGAGGCGCGCTCGGACGAGGAGCTGGCGCGGCTGATGACCAACCTCGCGGGTCACGACCTCCCCTCGCTGATCGAAGCCTTCGGCAAGGTCGATCACGACCGGCCGATCTGCTTCATCTGCTACACCATCAAGGGTTTCGGGCTGCCGTTCGCCGGCCACAAGGACAACCACGCCGGGCTGATGACGCCGGCGCAGACCGAAAGCTTGCGCGCCGCGATGAACATCCGGCCGGGGCACGAATGGGACAAGTTCGAAGGGCTCGCCGTCGCGCCGGCCGAGCTGGAGCGATTTCTCGACCGCGTGCCGTTTGCCGCCGGTGCGCGCCAGCACGACGCCGCACGCATCGAGGTGCCGGCGCAATTGCCGGTGACGATCCAGCCGGTGATGTCGACGCAAGCGGGCTTCGGCGCGCTGCTCAACGAGCTTGGCCGCGAGAAGGGCGCCATCGCCGAGCGCGTGGTCACCGCCTCGCCCGACGTGACCGTCTCGACCAATCTCGGCCCCTGGGTCAACCGGCGCGGCCTGTTCGCGCGCGAGAAGATGGCCGACACGTTCAAGAGCGAACGCATTCCCTCGACGTTCAATTGGGATTTTTCGCCCAAGGGCCAGCATATCGAGCTCGGCATCGCCGAGATGAACCTGTTCATTCTCTTGTCCGCGCTCGGGCTTTCGCACGCGATCAACGGCGAGCGCCTCATCCCGATCGGCACGCTCTACGATCCGTTCATTCAGCGCGGGCTCGATGCGCTCAACTACGCCTGCTATCAGGAGGCCCGCTTCATCCTGGTGGCGACGCCCTCGGGCATCACGCTTGCTCCCGAAGGCGGCGCGCACCAGTCGATCGCGACGCCGCTGATCGGGCTCGCGCAGGACGGGCTCGCCGCCTTCGAGCCGGCTTTCGTCGATGAATTGGCGGCGATCCTCGCGTTTGCCTTCGACTACATCCAGCGCGACGCCGAGGGCGAAGCCTCCGAGCGCAACTGGCTGCGCGACGAGACCGGCGGCTCGGTCTATCTGCGCCTCTCGACGCGGCCGATCGAGCAAATCAAGCGCGCGATGACGGGCGAGCTGCGGCAGGCGATCGTCGACGGCGCCTATTGGCAGCGCCCGCCCGGTCCCAATTGCCAGGTCGTCGTCGCCTATACCGGGGCGGTGGTGCCGGAGGCGATCCAGGCGGTCGGGCTGATGGCCGAGGACCGCCGCGACGTCGGCCTGCTTGCCGTCACCTCGGCCGACCGGCTCAACGCCGGCTGGACCGCGGCGCAGCGCGCGCGCGAGCGCGGGCTCGTGCACGCGCGCTCGCATATCGAAAAGCTCATGGCCGATGTTCCGTCCCATTGCGGGATCGTCACCGTACTCGACGGTCATCCGGCGACGCTCGCCTGGCTCGGCGCCGTCCGCGGCCATCGCGTGCGCGCGCTCGGCGTCGAGCATTTCGGGCAGACCGGCTCGATCCCCGAGCTCTATCGGCACTACGGCATCGACGCCAATGCCATCGTCGCGGCGGCGGCGGCGCTGACGCCGGGCCGGCCGATCCGGCACCTCAAAGCGCTGCCGTAGGATCTAAAGCAACGAGATCGCGTTCAGATACGCGCGCGTCGAGCGAAACCCTCGATCCGTTTCGATGGCGCAAACGCATCCCATGATGTCGGCGCGAACGCGCGCACCGACATCTTCTTGCTGGACGTGGTCGGCTGCCTCGTCAGTTAAAAGATTCAACACGGAGCGGAACGGCGCTTTTCGTCAGCGCCAGGCTGCCGGTCAACAGACCCAAACTCGCACGTAGCCGTAGCGGCCGGGATACCACTGCCAACAGCTATAGTCGCCGTAATAGTCGCCGTAGGCGTAGGCGGAGCCGCCGGAGAAGGCAAAGCGGCGAAGACCGCGATGGAAGCGTGCGCCGTGAAACTGGCCGCCACCATGGAAGGCGAACGCACGCGCCGCGCCGTGCCCACCCATCGCGAACCCGCCGCCGCCGAATCCACGGCCGCCGAAGCCGCCGCCCACGGCGTGGGCGCCCATCCCGCCATGCGCGCCGATTCCACCGTGTCCGCCGCCGCCGTGTCCACCACCGTGTCCACCACCACCGTGTCCACCACCACCGTGTCCGCCGCCACCGTGTCCGCCCCCGCCACGCGCCGACGCAATGGCTGGAGCAAGGGCCACCGCCGCGCCGATTGCGGCGGTGGCGGCAAGCATCATGACGCTCTTTCGGAACATGGTTCGGTTCCTCCCTGAGGCCCGTCCCCACCGGCGATGCTAACGACGGCGGCTTACGCCGGACTGAACGCGCGATCACTTGCGCGTGAGAGGCCGAAAGATCGCGCCAAGCGCCCGCATCCACCCGCAGCAAACAGCGTGCGATCACCTCGCTCGTGCGGACGAGCATGCAAGGCCGGTCGCTGTGATGATCTTGAGTTTGCGACCCGACGGCCGCGGGCCGCGCCGGGAGCTTTCAGTCGTCGAGCGGCGTGATCGGGTCGCCTCTGCGGATGGTCCCGCCGAGCTCGATTCGGCAATTGAGCCCGGAGCGGTTGAGCAGCGCGGTATAGACCGGCCGTGCCAGCAGCTTCTCGAGGTACTTGCAAGGAAAGTTCAGCCGTCCACCGCTCAGCACCGCCTCGCCGATCTTGAAGCGCTTGCCGACGAGATGATTGAGCGGCACCCCGAGCGTCGTGAGATTGCGGCGATGTTCTCCGGGCGCAATCTCAACCTTCTCGCCTGGAAACGGCGGATCGCCGCGGGCGATCGCGTCGAGCACTTCCATTTCGATGAGCGTCACCTCGCGCACGTCGGGTTTTGGCGAGTAGGTGCCGATGCCATTGAAATACCGATCGCCTTCGATCCCGCGACCGGCGATCAGCTTGGCTTCGTCGAGCTCCTCCATCGCGAGCGAGGCTCTTTCGGCGATATGAATATGGAGCAGGCGGCCGGACCAGCTCATCGCGTCTCACCGGGCTGCTCGTTCGCGGGCGGCGACCGACACTCCGCGACCGCGCACGCCGCGGGCTTATTCCGCCGCCTGCCGCGACGGCGGTTGGACGCTCGCGAGCCCGTCCGCCTCGGTCGCGGAGATGGTCGTGCGCACCATCAGCCGCGCCTCGTGCGCGGGCCATGGCCGGCCGCGATGCATGGTGGCGCGGTTGTCCCACATGACGACGTCACCTTTGCGCCAGCTGTGCACGTAGCTGAGCCCGGACGCGGTCGCCGCATCCATCAGCTCGCCGAGCAGCTTTTGCGCCGCCGCTTGCTCCATGCCCTCGATCGCGTAGGCGTGCGAGGCAATGTAGAGCGCGCTGCGGCCGTTCATCGGGTTTTTCCACGCCATGCGCCAGCATTGCGGCGGCAGCGCCGCGCGCTCCTCGGCGCTCGCGAGGTCGGACGCGATCTTGCCGCGCGAATGGGCATAGTCGTGCCAGGCGAAGGAGTTTTCGAGCTGCTTGCGCAACGCCTGCTCGAGCCGCTCCCAGGCGAGACGAGTCGAGACGTATTCGGTCTCGCCGCCGCGCGCGGGGATGACGCGCGCCGAGAGCACCGAGGCGAGCGCGGGCACGCGCTTGAAGGTGCTATCGGTGTGCCAGAGCTGATTCGCCTTGTTGCGTAGCGCCAGCCGATGATCCGCCGGCACGACGTTGCCGCTTTCGTCGATGGTGCTCAGGATCACGAGGTTCGTGCCGGCGCCCAGCGAGCCGACCTTGGTGATCTCGAGCGGCCCGAACCGGCGCGAGAAGGCGAGCTGCGCCTCGTCGGTCACCTCCTGGCCGCGAAAGACAATGACCGAATGCTGCTCGAACGCCGCGCGCGCCTCTTTGTAGGCGGCGTCGTCCGCCGCGATCTCGGCAAGCGTCACGCCACGCAGCTCGGCGGCGAAGCCCGGACCTAGCGGGGCGATCTCCATCGGCGAGCCCTCCGTTGCTTCGATTGCTCAACTTCCCACAAGATCAGCCGGCCCGCAAGGAAGCGCGCCCGCGCGCGCACAAATGCCGTTTGCAACGGCGTCGCATGTGGGTAGCATTTCCGCATGCATTCGGGGGCCACCATGCTCGAGCCATGCGACCTCGTCGGTCCGATGTCCTCGTTCGCCATCGGCGTGGTTGAATGAGCGCACCAAGTCCAAAGAACGTTCTCGCCGGGCTGCTGCGCGCAGCCGGCCATCCGGATGCAACCGCGGGCGCAATCGAACTCCCGGGCACTGCGCCCGCACTGCCCTCCTCGTTCGCGGTCGACGCCGCGGCGCAAGCGACCATCGCCGCCGCCGCGTTGGCAGCGAATGAGCTCTGGCGGCTGCGCACCGGTCGCCGCCAGGGTGTCAGCGTCGACATGCGCAGCGCCGCGATCGAATTCCGCAGCGAACGCTACTTACGCATCGATGGAAAGCCGCCGTCCGAATATCACGACCCGATCGCGGGACTCTATCGCTGCGGCGACGGGCGCTGGGTGCGGCTTCATACCAATTTGCCCCATCATCGCGACGGGGTGCTCGCTCTGCTCGGCTGCAGCCATGACCGAGCGGCCGTCCAGCGCGCCCTCGATCAATGGCGCGGCGAGGCGCTCGAGACTGCCGCCGCCGACGCCGGCCTGGTGGTGACCGCGTGCCGCTCGTTCGCCGAATGGGACGCCCATCCGCAGGGCCGCGCGATCGCGCGCCTGCCGCCCTTCACCATCGATCAGATCGGCGATGCACCGGCGCGCCCCATGGGTGCGGCCGATCGCCCGCTCGCGGGCGTCAAGGTGCTCGACCTGACGCGCATCATTGCCGGTCCAGTGTGCGGCCGCACGCTCGCGGCACATGGAGCCGACGTGTTGCTGATCACCGCGTCGCACCTGCCGTCGATGCAGCCGCTCGTCATCGACACCGGACGGGGAAAATTGTCGACGTCCATCGATCTGCGCCAGAGCAGCGGGCGCGAGACGCTTGCCGCGCTGCTGCGCGAGGCGGACGTCTTCGTGCAGGGCTATCGGCCCAGCGCCATCGCGGCGTTCGGCTTCGGCCCGCAAGAGGCGGCGCGCATCCGGCCCGGCATCGTCTACGTCTCGCTCTGCGCCTACGGCCACGAAGGCCCATGGGCGGGTCGACGCGGGTTCGATTCGCTGGTGCAGACGGCGAGCGGCTTCAATGCCGCCGAAGCGGAAGCTTTCGGCGCAAGCGAGCCGAAACCGCTGCCGGCACAGGTGCTCGACCACGCCACGGGTTACCTGATGGCATTCGCCGCCATCTCGGCGCTGGCGCGACGCGCCGAGCGCGGCGGTAGCTGGCACGTTCGTACCTCGCTGGCGCAGACCGGCTACTGGTTTCGCCAACTCGGACGCGCCGACGGCCTCACGTGTCCCGACCCCGGCTTCGACGACGTGCGCGACCGCTTGGAAGACACGCCCTCCGGCTTCGGCACGCTGACGGCCGTGCGCCACGCCGCCGTCATGACCGAAACGCCGCCGCGCTGGGTCCGGCCGACGGTTCCACTCGGCACGCATGCGCCCGCGTGGCCGTAGTTGACCGATTCACCTCGGTTGACCCTGCCGCCTTTGACCCCAGAGCGGACATCGGCCCGTGATGGCCCGCACAATCTGCGCTGATGGCAATAGCCGGCGGCTATGGCGGCGGCTGCAGGGAATCTCCAGGGAATCTCCAGGAAAATCGGAGCCAGGCTGCAAGCCTGTCATCCGGCTTGTGGCTAGCCTGCCCCGTGCCGCGGCAAGCGCGGACGGCGGTCCGGTGTCCTCGGAGTCACGATATTGGGGACCTCAGGGCAGGCGTTGGTTCCCACATCGATTCTGCTGCGTGCGGACGAGGTGATGGATTGAGACGGCGCGACTTCATCATACTGCTCGGCGGCGCGGCGGCTGCATCGCCGCTCGCGGCGCGGCCGCGGCCGGCCGAGCGGATGCGGCGCATCGGCGTGCTCATGGGATACCCCGAGGGTGATCCGCAAGCTCAAGCCAATATCACAGCGCTGTTGCAGGGCCTCCAAAACCTGGGTTGGATTGAAGGACGCGATGTCCAGATCGACTATCGTTGGGCTGGCGGCGATCCCGACAAGGCTCGCACCTTTGCAAGAGAGCTGATCGCCCTGATGCCCGACCTAATGGTGTCCAGTACGAACCAAGTGACGCAGATCCTTCAGCAAGAAACGCGCACCATACCGATCGTATTCGCGTTCGTCGGCGACCCGGTTGGCAGCGGCTTTGCGGCCAGCCTGGCTCGTCCCGGCAAGAACCTCACCGGCTTTGCCAATTTCGAGAATTCGATTGGAGGTAAATGGCTCGAGTTAGTGAAAGAGATTGTACCCCGCGCCAAACGAGTCGGATTCGTCTTCAATCCCGACGCTGCTCCCAATGTGGGTTTCTTCCACGCGGCCGAAGCAGCTGCCCCGTCGCTCGGAATAAAGTTGGCCGCCCTCGCTGTTCGGGATGCGACCGACATCGAGCAGGACATCACCGCATTCGCCTCCGAGCCGGACAGCGGCCTTATTGTCGCGCCGCATGCCGTGACGCTGGGAAACCGCAACCTCATCATCGAGCTAGCGGTCCGATACCGCCTCCCTGCAGTTTACAGCGATCGCTACTTCGCGGAGAGCGGAGGCTTGGTATCGTTCGGCAACAATGCGGCGGATCTATTCGGGCGCGCGGCAACGTATGTCGATCTCGTTCTCAAGGGTACGAACCCTGCAGACCTGCCGGTTCAGTTGCCGACCAAATTCGAGCTGATCGTAAACCTCAAGACTGCAAAGACGCTCGGATTGACCATTTCGGAATCGTTTCTCACCCGCGCCGACGAGGTGATCGAATAACGGCGGTCTTTGCCGGGTTTATGTCGCCCTTTGGTACAAAGCAGAGCTGGCGAGGCCGTCTGCTATTTGTCGGCTTTCGAAAGCAAAGCAGACCCCGGCCGGCGATTCCGCTATCGCGATTTTAAGAGCACGCGTCCGAGGAGACGGCGAAAAACGGGCGACAAATTGGGCCCGCGTGCGGATACCCGGCGCTGCATTATTTCTTGCCGTGTGACGTAGCTCACTCATCTCTCGCAATTTCCTGCTCTAAAGCTCGAGATAGCGAAAGTGTGCTCTGGTGCCAGGAGGCGACATGGCACAGGAACCAGATAGCCTTGCATTCAGGTTCGCGGCCGTCCTTGTGTTGGCGGTGATCATCTTGGTGGTCATGACATTGGCTGCTCCTCCGTGTCCTGCGAACGATACGGCTGCGCTAATCCCATCAAGCGACCCGATTTACCGGGCTCAATATTTGAATTTGTACTAAGACCCCGGTGCTCGGCGTTGCGTACTCCCAAACGTCGATCAGGACGCTACCCGCTTGGTGATCGCCGCCTTTGCTGCGATGCGCGGCCCCGAGCTGCTATACTTGCGACGGGTGCGAACGGGAAAACCGATGATGATATGAGGCCAAGCTTGCTATTGCAGGGAGGAATCCATGTCTTACGCGCGCGAGCCTGTTCTGCAGCCTGTCCCGATCGAAAGCCTGCATCCCACCCAGATCACTGTAGGCATGCGCGAGGTCGAGGAAAGACGCAAACGCTTACGAAAGCAGAAGCCACAGAAGATCGGGTCGTTCATTGGCCGCCACATGATACCGGTCGTGCTGGGGCCGAAGAAGCGCCACTACGTTATCGACCATCATCATCTTTCACTCGCGCTGCACAAAGAGGGATTGCGGGACGTTCTCGTCACCGTTGTGCTCGACCTGAGCGCGCTCAACCTCGACGCCTTTTGGACCGTGCTCGATCACAAGAGCCTGGTTTATCCCTTCGACGCGCAGGGCCGCCGCCGGGATTTTGCCGACATCCCGAAGACCGTCATGCAGTTGAAGGACGATCCGTTCCGTAGCCTCGCCGGCGAGTTGCGGCGGGCGGGCGGTTTTGCCAAGGACACCACCCCGTTCAGCGAGTTTCTGTGGGCGGATTTTTTCCGCCGCAAGATCAAGAGAAAGGCGGTCGAAGCAGATTTTTCCGCCGCGATGGAACGAGCGCTGCGCCTGGCGAGAAGCGAAGAGGCGGAATATCTGCCGGGCTGGTGCGGCCCCAAGGCCGACGCGTGATCGCGGCGTAACGTTTGCCGACGGCGGTCCCCGGCCCCGCGCTACCGCCTATGGCGAGGCGTACCAGCGCAGCGCGCGCTCCAGTGGTCTTACTCCCTACACGCTTAGGTCATATTTCCGCCCGCCGGCGAAGGCATTGAGAGACGGTGCGCCTGGGGATCGTCGGCGCGCGAGTCGGGGGACCCTTCGCTTTGCTGATCCGTCGCCAGACCCGCTTGAGCCGCGGCGTCAAAGACATCCTCGTGACTGGCATCACAGTCACGACGCTTTTCACCTCTGTGGCTACGGCCTCTGCCCAAAACATTTTCGAGGCGCTGTTCGGCCGCCTGGCGCCTGCTCCTGGTCCCGTTCCGGACGCCAACTTCACGGCGCGCGACAGGCAGCAACTAGCGCACCCGCCTTACCAGCAGGCGTGGATTCCGCCCGCCTATCGGCGTCAGGTCGTTCGATACCACCGGCAGGAAGCGCCAGGCACTATCCTGGTCGATACCGATGCACGCTACGTTTACCTGGTGCTCCCTGAGGGCAAGGCGATCCGCTACGGCGCGATCGTGGGCGAGGATGCCCAGGCCTGGTCCGGCGTGGCCACAGTCGGCCGCAGGGAAGAATGGCCGGGATGGACGCCGACCGAGGGTGAGAAGCGGCGACTCGGCCCGCTTCCGAACTACGTCGAAGGCGGCGCGAGCAACCCAATGGGTGCGCGTGCGCTCTACCTCTACTCAGGCGGCCAGGACACGCTCTATCGCATCCACGGCACGAACCAGCCCGGATGGATCGGACATGCGATTTCGTCGGGTTGCATCCGCTTGACCAATGAGGATGTGATCGATCTCTACAGCCGGGTGAAGACGGGCGCGCTTGTGGTGGTGCTGGGACCCAAGCGCGGAGCCCCTCGCGTCACGTCGGCCAGCGCCCAATAGGCAATTCAATCGACGCATCTAGAAGGCCGGCGCAAACGCTCGCCCTCTTTTTATCCGCACCCGCGCATGTTTCTATCGCCGCGGGGCGCTCTTTGATTTGAGCACTTCGTCAGCGCGCGGTGCAGACGTCTGCTTGGCACCAAGCGTCGCCATCGCACCTCGCGCGTCATGGCGCGCGAGGTGACGATCTCGCAGATGCTTTCCGGCGCGGCGGCTTGAGCCAGTAATCAATACGGAACGCAGTAGCTGATGATGCAAATTCCGCTGTACCGCTCGCACCGGATAAGCGCTTGCCATTTGGCATCGGCGACAAAGTAGGCACGACCGTAACCAACCGAGCGCGGTCCGACCGCTTGGCACACGAAGCCGGCCGCAGCCGACGCCTCAGAGGAAGCAACCCCAAGCAGCGCAGTCGCGAATGCGAGCGAAAATAGAACCTTTCCCATAACCACTCCTCCCAACCAGTTACACGACCTCGGCTCTTACGGTGTCGGTTCCGTGGGGCCCTTCTATGACGGACTAAGGGCCGCCCCGTGGCGTGTTTAGAGCGTGTCCAGTCGGTGCGGCGGCTCGAACTGCGGGCCTCGATCGTTTTTTGAGCCCCCGCAGGATTAACGCGCGAATGGCCTTTTGCCCCATTTTTCTTCGGCCCCCCCACTCTCGGGTGCGTTTTTCGGTCTGCGCGATAGCTTTTTCGGATTCGACCAAATTGTGATTGCCGTCACAGCTTTTCTTTCCGTCCCTCCTTAAACCAGACAACAGAGACATCCGCTCTGAGGCCAGGAGGAGCACATGGCACCGAAATCAGATAAGTCATTCGCCAAGGCCACGACGAAGCTCGGGCTGGCAACGGTTATCGCGGCTCTTTGGATGACCGCGGTCCCCATCACTGGCGCGGTTGCCGACGTTCAAATCAGCGCGGCACGTGCGCAGGCCATTCAGCAGTGCAACCGCTTGGCGGCACGATATCCGCTACACGACTGGGGCAACACCCAAATCCATCTGTATCGGTCCTGCATGGCCCAACGTGGCCAACAAGAATGATTGGCAAAAGCGCGGCCTCGGTGCTGGTGTATCGGCGGTTTTCGGTTTGAGGGCAAACGCTACGCATAGTGCTCCGCGTTGTCTTCATAAGGCGTGATTATCAAGATGGAGGTCCGATCATGAAAAAGCTCGCTATACTTGGGATTATCGGTGGGGCCGCAATATTGACTGCGGCGCCCCTCTCGCTGCAATGGTCGCAAAAGAATGTGGCGCTATCGCTTGACAGCGCTAAAGCTGGAACTGCGACGAGCGCTGCGGGTGTCAGCCGAAGGGCTCACCGAAGGGCATATCGCCGCGCAGCTTACGGAACCGCAGCGGCTGGATCGGGTGGGTACGGCTATAGCCCGCCGACCTACTCCAGCTACTGGATACCTTACGGAACAAGCTACGCCGCGCCTTATGGCATCTATAGCAGCAGCTACGGCATAGCTCACGAGCGTCTGAAATCAGGCTACGCCGCACCGTACGGACCGATCTTCTACTGAGGGTGCCCGCCGCGTTGGTCTTGGTCATTTGCGCCGCACCCAGCGTGCGATGCAAATGGCCAAGTCGCGCGGGAGGAGCCGGGACGAAAAGCCCCCTGCCCTCTGATTCGATCCAACAATTGCGGACTTAACGGACCCGGCCAAGACTAACGGAACGGCGGTCACCCCTTCTCAAATGGGCGCCGCCGTTTGCGCACCCGCCTGCCGCAGCGGGTGCTCCGACGCGAATGCGTCGATCTGCATGCAGGCATCGAGGATACGCCGCGCGGTCGGATAAGGCGCCGGATCGCTGTCGCACAGCATCTTGGCGCTGGTGAGATGTGCGACCAGGCAGAGATCGGCGATGGTCGGCCGATCGCCGCAGCAGAAGCGCCCGGTGCGCGGGTCGCGCGCCAGCACGTCCTCGATCGCCCGGCTGGCAAGATCGAGCCAATGCCTGAGCCACCTCATCCGCGCCGGCTCATCGAGATGAAGCTCCTGTTCGAGATATTTTCGCACGCGCGGGACGATAAAGGGATGCGCGTCCATCGCCGGCATCTGAGCAAGCGCCCGCACATGCGCGCGTGCGCGCAAATCCACCGGCAGGAGCGGCGGTTGCGGATATTTCTCCTCGAGGTATTCGAGGATCGCAAGCGATTGCACCAGCGGCGGGCCGTCGCCGTCGAGCAACGTCGGCACCACCATCTCCGGATTGAGCGCCCGATAGGTTGGGTCGAACTGGTCGCCCTTGAGCAAATCGAGCGAAATCGTTTCCGCAACCAGCCCTTTCAGACGCAGTGCGATGCGCACGCGAAATGACGCCTGCGATCGCCAGTAGGTGTAAAGCTTCATGCGATGCGCGTTCCCGTTATGATGTCCTCAAGGCCGCCATGCATGGCGTCGAGCCGCTATCAAACGATCGTCGTGAGAAGGATACCCGATATGGTCGTCAGAATTGAAAAAGATGGACCGGTATGGACCGTGATTCACGACCGGCCCGAAGCCCGCAACGCCATGGACCCCGCAAGCGCGGATGCGCTGACAGCCGCGTTTCTTGAATTCGACGCCGACAAGGATGCTTGTGTCGCGGTCTTCTATGGCGCGGGCGGCGCGTTTTGCGCGGGCTGGGATCTCAAATACGTGAGCACGCTCGACGCCGATTATCCGCTGGGGGAGTTCGACATCTCGACCGCGCGGCCGCGCGGCAATGGCGGGGAAATTCCGCGCGGACCGCTGGGACCCTCGCGGCTCGAGCTGGACAAGCCAGTCATCGCCGCGATCGAGGGCCCGGCCGTCGCCGGCGGGATGGAGCTGGGGCTATGGTGCGATTTCCGGGTGATGGCGCAAGGGTCTTACTTCGGCGTCTATTGTCGCCGTTGGGGTGTGCCGCTGATCGACGGCGGAACCGTGCGGCTGCCTCGAATCGTCGGCCAGGGCCGGGCGCTCGAAATCATTCTCACCGGGCGAAAAGTGCCTGCAGAAGAGTGCTTGACCATCGGCTTGTGCGAATACGTCACCCCCAAGGGCGGCGCCCGTGCGAAGGCGGAGGAGCTCGCGCGCGAAATCGCCCGCTTCCCGCAGGTTTGCGTGCGCGCCGATCGGCGCTCCGCCATCAGGAGCCATGGGCTTGGCGTGCGCGAGGCGTTGATTCAGGAATGGTATAACGGGCGCGAAGCGCTGATCGCGGACGGCGTGGCCGGTGCGGGCCGCTTCAAAGCCGGGCTGGGTCGGCACGGCGACTTCGACAAAATTCGGTGATGGTGTCGTAACGGCGGGAACATAGCCATGGCGAGGAAGCTCGTATCGTCCGGCTCCAGCTTCGAGGCGGACATCGGCTATTCACGCGCCGTCGTCGATGGAGATTGGATTTTCGTTTCCGGCACGACCGGCTTCGACTACGCTACGATGACAGTCTCCGATGACGTGGTCGCTCAGTGCGAGCAATCGATGCGCAACATCGCGTCCGCGCTTTCGCAAGCTGGTGCGTCGATGGCCGACATCGTGCGCGTGCGCTACATATTGCCGAGGCGCGAGGATTTCGAGCCCTGTTGGCCGGTGCTCAAGGAGTATCTCGGCAACGTGAGGCCTGCCGCGACCATGATCCAAGCGGGCCTGTCCGATCCGCGCATGAAGATCGAGATTGAAGTGACCGCACGGCGCAGCGCCAAATGAGCATGAAGCTTCCCCGCCGCACATTCCTGCGTCTGGCCGCGGCCGCCGCCGCGCTGCCGGCCGCGCCACGCGTCGCTTGGGTGCAAAGCTATCCGTCCCGGCCGGTGCGGTTCGTCGTCGGCTTTGCGCCCGGCGGCGGCGGCGACCTCGCCACGCGCCTGATGGCTCAGTGGCTCTCCGAGCGGCTCGGGCAGCAGTTCGTGGTCGAGAACCGGGTCGGCGCCTCCAGCAATCTCGCCACCGAGCAGGTGGTGCGCGCGCCCGCCGACGGATACACGCTCATCCAGCTCAACGTGGCGAATGCCATCAACGCATCGCTCTACAGCAAGCTGAGCTTCGACGTGTTGCGCGACCTCGCCCCGGTGGCGTCGTTCATGCGAGTGCCCAACGTGATGGAGGTCAGTCCGACGCTGCCGGTCACGACGGTTCCCGAGTTCATCGCCTACGCCAAGGCCAATCCGGGAAAGGTCTTGTTTGCATCCTCGGGCGTCGGCACGACGATTCACATGTCCGGCGAATTGTTCAAGACGATGGCTGCAATCGACATCGTGCACGTCCCCTATCGCGGTCTCGCGGCGGGCGGCTACGCCGACCTCATGACGGGCACGGTGCACGTGACCTTCGACAATCTTCCGCCCTCGATCGAGCTGATACGCGCCGGCAAGCTGCGCGCGCTCGCGGTCACCTCGACGACGCGTTCGCAGGCCATGCCGGAGCTTCCGACCGTGGGGGATTTCCTGCCGGGCTATGAGGCGAGCGCATGGTATGGCATCGCCGCGCCCGCCGGCACGCCCGCCGCCATCGTCGAGACGCTCAACCGCGAACTCAACGCCGCCTTTGCCGATCCCAGGATGAAGGCACGGATCGCCGAGCTCGGCGGCACGCCGCTGCCCGGCTCGCCCGCCGATTTCGCCAAGCTGTTCGCGGCCGAAACCGAGAAGTGGGCCAAGGTGGTCAAATTGTCGGGCGCGAAAGCGGATTGAGCCCTCACGCCGCGTTCCAATCGGGCCGGATCGGTCCGGACACGCCGTCGAACGCGCCCGCGCCGAGCTCGCAGACGAGGAGCCGCGCCGGGTCGACCGGCCCCGGCATGGTGGCGCGGCCCTTGGGAATGCCCTTGAAGCCGGACTTGCCGTAGTACGGCTCGTCGCCCACCAGCACGACCAGCCGATGACCCTTGCCCTTTGCCTCGGCAAGCGCGCGCTCGATCAAGGCATAGCCGACGCCGCGCTCGCGAAACGCCGGCTCGACGGTGAGCGGGCCGAGCAGCAGCGCCTTGGTCTCGCCGATGCGAATCGGAGACAGCCTCACCGAGCCGACCAGCAACGTGCCGATGCGCGCGGTGAACGACAGGTCGAGGCTGTGGCCTATGCCCTCGCGCAGCCGATAAGCCGACTTGGCGTAGCGGCCGGGGCCGAAGGTGCGCTCGTGCAGGCGCTCGATCGGCACCGCGTCGTCGACCGTTTCCGGCCGGATGGCGAGGGAGAGGTCGGTCATTTGCGCCCGAGCGCGCTTAGCATTTGGCGGGCGCAAGGTCCATTGCCCGGCACGCAACCTGGCGCCGATTGCGGGAGAGATGAAAAGCATTCGCGCCAATGATTAGATAGGCTACGGGTCGGGCAAACAGGGACGTTCGGCATGGGCCTTCTGGTCGACGGCGTCTGGCAGGACGAGCAGCACATCGCGCGCACGCCGGGTGGGCATTTCGTGCGCCCGACCACGCGCTTTCGCAACTGGGTGACGGAAGACGGCAGCCCCGGCCCGACCGGTGAAGGCGGCTTTGCCGCCGCGCGCGGACGCTACCATCTCTACGTGGCGCTGCCCTGCCCATGGGCGCACCGCACCGTGATCATGCGCATGCTCAAGGGGCTCGAAGACGTGGTCTCGATGTCGGTGCTCGAGCCGCTCTACGGTCCGCACGGCTGGCGGTTCGGAACGAGCCCCGGCACCGTTCCCGACAGCGTCAACGGCGCGAGCGAGCTCGCCGAGATCTATCTGCGCGCCGATCCGCGCTACACCGGCCGCGTCAGCGTGCCGGCGCTGTGGGACAAGGAGCGCCGCACCATCGTCAACAACGAATCGGCCGAGATCATCCGCATGCTCAATGGCGCCTTCGGCCGCTTCACCAATGTGCGGACGGACTATTATCCGCCGGCGCTGCGCGAGGAGATCGATCGCGTCAACGCGCTCGTTTACGAGAACGTCAACAACGGCGTCTATCGGGCGGGTTTCGCCACCGCGCAGGAGGCCTACGAAGAGGCGTTCCGCGCGGTGTTTGGCGCGCTCGACGAGCTCGAGCGGCGGCTCGCGCGCCAGCGCTACCTCGCGGGCAAAGACATCACCGAAGCCGACTGGCGGCTGTTCACCACGCTCGTTCGCTTCGACGCCGTCTACTACAGCCACTTCAAATGCAACCTGCGCCGCATCATCGACTACCCCAATCTCTCGAATTATCTGCGCGATCTCTATCAACAGGGAGACGTCGCCGCGACCGTCAACATGGACCACATCAAGCGGCACTATTACGGCAGCCAGCGCCACGTGAACCCGACCGGCATCGTGCCGCTGGGTCCGCAGCTCGATTTTTTGGCGCCGCACGACCGCGGCAGGTTCGAGAACTAGAGTGTGTCTGCGGCCAAACCGTTGCCGTTTCGCAGACGCTCCGTGGCGGCCGAGTCGAGCCGTCCATCCGCGTCGACGACCACCCCATAGTCGCGCCGCGCGTCCTGCGCGGTGATAAAGCCGTCGCGCACGTCGTCAAGGACGCGTTGCGGGTCGCGCGTGCGTGGATCTCCGATGCCGCCGCCCCCCGGCAGCTCGAGGCGGATCGCGTCGCGCGGCGGCACGGTCTGGCGTCCTTTCGGCCGGATGGGCCGGCCGGAGCGCAGCGCCACCGTGCCGGACGCGCCCGCGCCGCCGCCGTCGCGGCCGCGCGCGGGGTTGTGCACGCGCTCGAAATTGCACAGAAGCGCGATCGGCGCGGCGCCGGCGCCACCGAGCTCGATCACCTGGCCGAGCCCGCCACGCAGCCTGCCGGCACCGCCGGAGCCGTCGCGGAATTCGCGGCGATAGAATACCACCGGAGCCACGCTCTCGGTCGCTTCCACCGGAATCGTGCGCACGCCCGACGGGAAAGCGGTCGCGCTGAGCCCGTCCTTGGTGGGGCGCGCGCCGGCACCGCCGCAGTGGAAGATCACGGTGCTGAATTCCGGCAGCGCGTTCGCGTCGGTGCCCTCTTCGACTTCATCGACCAGTGAGCCGCCGCCGAAGATCTGCGGATTCCAGAGCGAGGAGGCGCCTTCAGCCGGCACCGGCATCACCCCCTGCAGACAGCCGAACACCACATCCGGCAGCATCTGGCCGACCGTGTGCCGCGCAGCCACCGGCCACGGCCGCTTGACGTTGAGCACGCAGCCTTCCGGCGCGCTCACGCTGATCGGGGCAAGCGAGCCGAAATTGTTCGGCACCTCGGGCGCCACCAGGCATTTGACGCCGAACGCGGTGTAGGCGAGGCAATAGTTGTAGACGACGTTGATGCCGTGAGACGACGCCGGCGAGGTGCCGTCGAAATCCACGTGAATGCCCTCATCGGAAATGGTCAGGGCGGCATTGAGCACGAGCGGCTTGTCGTAGCCGTCCATCGTCACGCTGTTGCGATAGGTGCCCTTCGGCAGCGCGCGGATGCGCTCGAGCGTCGCCTCGCGCGATGTTTCGATGATGGTGTCGCCGAGCCGGTCGAGATTGGCGATCTCGAACTCGTCCATCATCTCGATCAGCCGGCGGCTCCCTTCGTCGTTGCATGCCGCGGTTGCGTAGATGTCGCCCTCGACTTGCAGCGGCTCGCGCACGTTGGCGCGCACCAAGCGCAGCAGATCCTCATTCATGCGGCCCTCGCGGGCGAGCGGCATGATCGGAATAAACAGGCCTTCCTCGAACACCTGCCGTCCGTCCGGTCCCATCCCGAGCCCGCCAATATCGACGACGTGGATCGTGTTGGCGAACAGCCCGACAGGTTCGCCGCGGTAGAAGCTCGGCGTCACCACCGTAATGTCATGCAGATGGCCGGACGTCAGCCAGGGGTCGTTGGTGATGTAGTGGTCGCCGGGCTTCATGGTCGCGAGCGGATAGACGTCGAGAAAATGTTTGACCGCGTTGGCCATGGAGTTCACGTGTCCCGGCGTGCCGGTGACCGCTTGCGCCAGCATGCGACCCTGGCGGTCGAACACGCCCGCCGAAAGATCGCCGGCCTCCCGCACGGGGGTGCTGAACGCGGTACGCATCATCGTCTGCGCCTGCTCTTCCACCACGGCAATCAGGCGGCTCCACATGATCTGGGTGTGGATCTGAGCGAGCACCGCGTTGGGACGAGCGACCATGATTCAAGCCTCGTTGCGGGTGAGTTCAATATAGCCGAACCGGTCGATCCGTGCGTCGAAGAGCGGGCTGATGACGGTAGACGTCTCGTCCTCCGCGATCACGGCCGGGCCGCTGATGCGCGCTCCCGGCGCGAGATCCGGCCGCCGATAAATGTCCACTTCCTCGAATTCACCGGTATGCGGGTCGAAGATCGGCCGCCGCGAGGCCGGTTTTGGCTTGCTCGCGCGCTCGCGAGTGGGTGCGCCAAGTTGGCCTTCCGCCGGGGCCCTCACCGCGACCACCCAGCTGAGAATTTCGATCTCGACGCCTGGGATCGGGCGGCTGTAGAGCCGGCGATACACTGCCTCGAACAGCTCCCTGATGGTCGATCGATCGGCAGCCGTGAGGTCGCGCACCGGAAGCTCGACCGCGATCTCGTGGCCCTGGCCGCGGTAGCGCATGAAGGCGGAGCGCTGCTCAACCAGTTTGGCGGCGGGCGCACCGCGCCGCACGATCGCTTCTGCTTCGGCGCGCATCTCTGCGAACAGGCGGTTCACCGATGCGGCCTCGAAGCTGCCGAGACGCATCAGCCTGCCGCGCACGGTCTCGTAGGCCACCGGAGCGCGCAGGAGGCCGACCGCCGAACCCACGCCCGCGTTGACCGGGACAAGGACTCGACTGATGCCCAGTTTCTCGGCGACACGTGCGGCGTGCAGCGGAGCGGCGCCACCGAAAGCGATCAGCGTGCGGGAGCGCAGGTCCTTCCCGCTCTCGATGGCATGCACGCGCGCCGCGTTCGCCATGTTCTCGTCCACCATCTCGCTGATGCCGAGTGCCGCATGCTCGGTTGCGAGGTTCAGCGCAGCCGCGATCTGGTCGGCAGTCGCGCGCTTGGCAGCAGCGACATCAAGCGTGATCTTGCCGCCGGAGAAGGTCGTCGGATCGATACGCCCAAGAACCACATCGGCATCGGTCACGGTCGGTTCTTCGCCGCCGCGGCCGTAGCACACCGGCCCCGGCTCCGACCCGGCGCTGTCTGGACCGACGACGATCCGCCCGAGCGTGTCAACGCGCGCGATCGAACCGCCGCCGGCGCCGATCTCGACCATTTCGATTACCGGAATGCGCAGCGGCAGTCCGCTGCCCTTGAGGAAGCGGTAGATCCGCGCCACCTCGAAGGCGCGCGCGGTTTGCGGCTGCGCCTTGTCGATGAGGCAGATCTTCGCGGTCGTCCCGCCCATGTCGAAGGATACGACCTGATCGAGCCCGTGCTCGCGCGCGATGCAGGCGGCGAAGATCGCGCCGCCCGCGGGCCCGGATTCGACCAGCCGGACCGGGAAGCGAATCGCGGTCTCGGTGGTCGTGATCCCGCCGCCCGAAGTCATCAGCAGGAGGGGACAGTGAAAGCCGGCGCGCACGAGATCGCGGGCGAGCTTCACCAGATAGCGCCCGATCATTGGTTGGAGATAGGCGTTCGCGCACGCGGTAGAGAAGCGCTCGTATTCGCGCATCTCCGGCGAGACGTCGCAGGACAGCGTCACTGCGAGCTGCGGCAACCGGCGCGCAATCGCATCGCCGACCCGGCGCTCGTGATCCGGATTGGTGAAGCTGTGCAACAGCCCGACTGCCACGGCCTCGACTTGCTGGGCCGCGAGCGTCTCGATCGCACGGGCAACGCTGGAGTCATCGAGCGGAACCAGCACCTCGCCTTGCGCATCGATCCGCTCGCGAACGGGCAGGCGCAACCGGCGGGGAACGAGCGGCGGCGGCAGGTCGATGTTGACGTCGTATTGCTCGAAGCGGTTTTCGTGACGGATCTCGACCACGTCGCGGAAGCCTTCGGTGGTGAGAAGCGCGGTTCTGGCGCCCTTGCGCTCGATGAGCGCATTGGTGGCGAGCGTCGTCCCATGGATGATCACGCCGACCTCGCCGGGCTCGACGCCGGCCTCGGCCGTGACCGAGCGCAAAGCGGTGAGCACGCCGTCTTCCGGCGCGTGCGGCGTGGTCAGAATCTTCCCCGTAAACCGCCGCTCGCCGATTTCCAACGCCACGTCGGTGAACGTGCCGCCGATATCGACGCCGAGCCTGATTGTGGGGGAGGATGTCACGCGTGAGCGCTCAAGCCGCTGTCCGGCAATGACAGTAACGTGAGCGACGCGTCAGGGCAAAGCACCTAGAGCGCTTTCAGCGCCCTTCACTGACGCAGGACCCCCATCTCGCGATAGTAGCGCTCGGCGCCGGGATGGAGCGGCACCGGCATTGCGACCACGGCGTCCTTGAGCGAAATACCGCTCGCGGCTGGATGCGTTTGCACGAGCTGGGTGAGATTGTTGAAAATGGCGCGCGTCATGGCATAGACCGTATCGGCGCTCACACCCTCGCGGGTGACGAGGAAATTGACGATCGCCGCGGTCTCGACGTCCTTGGTCTGGCCTTCGTAGGTCCGCGCCGGGATGACCGCGGGAACAATCGCCGCATCGTTGATCTTGACGACGACGTCCTTGGGAATTTCCACGAGGTTGATCGGTATTGACGCTGCCAGTTGACGGATTGAATCAACACCGAGTCCGGCCGATTGCAGGGTCGCGTCCAAATCGCCTTTCTCGATCAATTTCGCCGACTGGCCGAAGGGCGAATAATCGGTGCGGGAGAAATCACGATATGAAAGACCGGCGGCCGCAAAGATCGCGCGCGCATTGAGCTCGGTGCCGGACGGCTTCGGCCCGACCGAGACGCGCTTGCCCTTCAGGTCGGCGAGGGTCTTGATCCCAGATGCCGCGCTGGCGACGAGTTGCACGTAATTGCGATAGATCGCGGCGACGCCGCGCAGCTTGGTGAGTGGGCTGCGGAATCCCGCTTCCGCGTTGCCCTTCAACGCAGCCGATAGCACGTCGCCAAGACAGAAGGAGAGTTCGGCGTCTCCATTCTCCAGAAACGTCAGATTCTCGACAGAGCCTTTGGTGACCTGAACGCTTGACCGTGCGCCTGGTATCGTCTTGAGAAAAATCGCCGAAATGGCGTTGCCGAGCGGATAATAGACGCCGCTGGTGCTGCCCGTCAGGATGACTATCGATTGCTGTGCCGCGACTGGAGTACTGAAGGCCACGGCAATAAGCGTCGCAAGCGCTAGCTTTTTCATAGCATTCTCTAGTCCTGGGAGACCCTCGCTTTTATTGCTAATGTCGCCGTTGCGCTCAGCTTGCCCGCACTCATTGCGGCGATTCCCTGACTAAGGCGCTGCACTCTCGCCGCGGCGCGGTCACTGGGTTTGTTGCACCGCGATCGGGACCCCGATCTCACGATAATAGCGGGCTGCACCAGGATGGAGCGGCAGAAGTTCATCTCGGCCGATATTCGCCGGGACGGTCTCTTTCGCCGACGATTGCGCCTTCACCAACTCCTCGCGGTTGTCGAACACAGCCTTCACGATTCTGTAAACGAAATCGCCGGGCAGATCCTTGTGCGCGACCGCGAAATTGTAGAGCCCGATCGTTAGGTAGTCACGCTCCTGAGTCGGATAGGTTTGGGCCGGGACCGTGGACCGCGATATCTCCGGCAGCGCTTTTCGGATTAAGGCGATCTGGTCAGCGGAGGGTGGGACGAAGTCAAGAGGCTCTGCTGCAATCAGCTGCGTAAGCGCGGGGGTGGGGAATCCGGTGCCAAAAACGATACCATCCAGATCGCCCGATTTGAGTTGCGACGTCATGCTTTCCCATGCACCAAAACGCACGTTAGCCTTGATATCGAGCGCCCTGAATATCATTGGCAGATAGACACCTGCCGTTGCAGCGCGCGGACCGGCACCAATGTGCAACCCAGCCAGATCCTCGAGCCAATGAAGGTGAAGGCGCTTGGCTGCCACAAACTGAAAAGCGGTGTCGTACATCGGGAATATCACCCGCATGGAACGGTATTGCGTTCCCTTGGTCCAATCGCTCCCGTTCCATGCCTGCAGGCCGACGCCCATCGTAATGAACGCAAGCGTCGCCTGTTTCCTTTCAAGCAGTACGACGTTCTGTGCCGGGCCCTGAGTTGATTGCGCGGTGACCTCTTGTCCCAATTCGCGGGACAGAATACGAGCGAGCCCTTGGCCATAAGCGAGATAAGGTCCGCCCGGCGACGCCGTCGCGATGACGATCGGCTCGGCCGCCGGAGCATCCTCGCAGGCCGCGATGCCGACAAGAACGACCGTGGCAATGAATGCGCAAGCAGCTCGGAGCATGGCGGTCATCTTCTGGCAACCTTCCGCTGTCATTGGGTCTGGGCGACCGGAATGGGGATCCCGATTTCACGATAATAGCGCGCGGCTCCGGGATGCAGCGGAAGAACTTCATCTCGGCCGATATTTGTCGGGACGGTCTCTTTCGCTAACGATTCCGCCTTCACCAACTCTTCGCGATTGTCGAATACCGTTTTCACGATCTTGTAGACGAGGTCGTCGGGCACATCCTTTTGCGCGACCGCAAAATTGAAGAGCCCAACCGTTTGATAGTCGCGAGCCAAAGAAGAATACGTTCCGGTCGGGACTGTGGACCGCGATATCTCCGGCAGCGCTTTTCGGATTAAGGCAATCTGGTCAGCGGATGGCTGGACGAAATCAACGGGCTCCGCCGCAATCAGCTCAGTAAGCGCCGGGGTGGGTACTCCAGAGGCCAAGACGATTGCTTCTACATCGCCTGATTTTAGTTGCGACGTCATGCTTTCGTACGCGCCAAAGCGCACGGCAGTCTTGATATCGAGAGCGTTGAATATCCTTGGCAGATAAATGCCCGCCGTTCCGGCGCGCGGACCGGCACCAATGTGCAACCCAGCCAGATCCTCGAGCCAATTAAGGCGAAGGCGCTTCGCTGCCACAAACTGAAACGCTGTGTCGTACATCGGGAATAACACCCGCATGGAACGGTATTGCGTTCCTTTGGTCCAATCGCTTCCGTTCCATGCCTGCAGGCCGACGCCCATCGTAATGAACGCAAGCGTCGCCTGTTTCCTTTCAATCAGTAAGATATTCTGTGCTGGGCCCTGAGTTGACTGTGTAGTGACCTCTTGTCCCAATTCGCGGGCCAGAATGCGAGCGAGCCCTTGGCCATAAGCCTGATAAGACCCGCCGGGCGACCCCGTCGCGATTGTGATCAGCTCGGCCGCAGGGGCATCCTCGCAGACCGCCATGCCGATAAGAACGAGCGCGGCAATGAATGCATAAGCAGCTCGGCGCATGGCGGTCATCTTCTGGCAACCTTCCGCTGTCATTGGGTCTGGGCGACCGGAATGGGAATCCCGATCTCACGATAATAACGCTCCGCTCCCGGATGCAGCGGGAGAACCGTGTCACGGCTGATATTCGCGGGAACGGTCTCTTTGGCCGACGATTGGGCCTTCACCAGCTCGTCGCCGTGGTCGAACACCGCTTTCACGATCTTGTAGACGAGGTCGTCGGGCAGATCTTTATGCGCGACGGCAAAATTGAAGAGACCCATCGTCTGATAGTCGCGAGCCAAGGAGGCATACGTGCCGGCCGGAACGGTGGACCGAGTAATTTCCGGTATTTCTTTGCGGATTGCGGCGATCTGCTCGGGGGAGGGTTGGATGAAGTCAACTAGGTCCACTGCAATCAGCTCGGTAAGCGCCGGGGTAGGAAATCCGGCGGCAAACACGATCGCATCGAGCTCTCCCGATTTGAGTTGCGAGGCCATGCTTTCCCACGCACCAAACCGAATGTTCGCCTTGATGTCGAGAGTCGTAAGCAGAATGGGCAGATAAGTGCCACCGGTTCCAGCGCGCGGTCCGGCGCCGATGCGTAACCCGGCGAGGTCCTCGAGCCAATTGATCCGAAGACGCTTCGCCGCGACGAACTGAAAAGCCGTGTCGTACATCGGGAATATCACCCGCATGGAACGATGGCGCGCACCCTTGGTCCAATCGGCGCCATTCCAGGCCTGCAGGGCGACACCCATCGTCGTAAAGGCGAGCATCATCTGCTTGTTTTCGAGCAGCGTGATATTTTGCGCCGGGCCTTGCGTTGACTGTGCGGTGACCTCTTGTCCCAGCTCGCGCGACAGAATGCGAGCGAGGCCCTGACCGTAAGCCAGATAAGGTCCGCCCGGCGACGCCGTGCCGATGATGATGGGCTCGGCGGCACGGGCATCCTCGCGGGCTCCCATACCGACAAGAATGACGATAGCAAGAAGCGCACATGTGGCACGGAACGTATTGGTCATTTGCTTGCAACCCTTCTGCGAAGCTTCAATCGTCCGACCTTGTCGCTTGGCCGTGTGCTCATAAATCCGGCTCGGTGAGCGTGGCTCAATGTACGCTCCGCTCCGAAAGTGATCAAATTGCTGCGCGGCTGCAAAATGACGCGATGTGCCAGGAGCCGACATTAGCGCGGAGCCGACATTAGCGCGCTTACTCGATCACCTCGCCGGCGCGCACCAAGACTGCGGTGGGACGTCCATACCCAGGCGCTTCGCAGTTCGCAGGTTCAAAACCAACTCGAACTTAGCCGACTGCAGTCACAGATCGCGCCGATCGTGTCGGACAACGCCTGGGCGGAGACCCCATCCAAACCGCTCACGTGGGTAGGACCTTCCAGCGAAAGAGTCTGCCCGAGGACAATCATCATTCATCGGCACAGGGCGTAAAGCAGCCGGAGGTCCTACAGAGAAGTTCTTAGGTCATATGACCAAAGTCTTAGTTGGGCGATACCGGCATGAATTTGACATCTCCCGTGGAGGACCACCGTCAGGCGATTACAATTTCAGCACACAGGTCTCGCCAAGAACGCGCAAGTGAGTAGAATCTCCATGCAATGGAGAATGCGGGAGACCTTCGTATGAAGGTTCTTATTGCCGACGACCACGCATTGATTCGCGAGGCGTTGCACGCTGTCTTGAAAGAACTGAAGCGCGAGACCGTCATATTTGAAGCTTCGAACAGCCGTCAGGCGATGCGAATAGTCGAGGAACACCCCGATCTCAGCCTCATTCTGCTTGATATCAATTTGCCTGATCGAGATGGTTTCTCCGTCCTCGGCGAGCTGCGCGAGCGCGATGCGACCATTGCAATCATCGTTCTCTCGGCCGTGGATGACCAAGACACCGTCAAACGCGCTTTCAAACTCGGCGCTCTGGGTTTCATCCCGAAAACGACGGAGCGCGAGGTCATGCTCAACGCCATTCAGTTGGTGCTCTCCGGCGGTATCTACATTCCCTCGGAAATTCTCGACCGTGAGCAGACGACGTCTCCGCGGCCTGCAAACAAATTGTCGACACGCGAACTTCTGAGCGATCTCGGGTTGACGGGTCGACAGATCGAGGTGCTTGCGCTTTTGATGCAAGGAAAGAGCAACAAGGTCATTGCCAACACCCTCAATATGGGCGTGCCGACGGTGAAGAACCAAATCACAGTCGTTCTCAAGGCACTCAAGGTAACGAGCCGCACCGAGGCAGTGATAAAAGTGGGAAAAATGGGCTGGGAATTGCCGTCGAACTCCGAGTCATAAAGCCGATCTCTTCAACGCCCTCGCGGTGTCTCTCCTGTCGTCATCGCCCTTGAAGAGCTGATGCATGACGGCGCGGAGCCGCATCGGGTCGACGGGCTTGTGGAGCAACGTATAGCCTTTATCCCTGGCGTCACGTAATCGCTCGGGCGCCGTATCGCCGCTGATGAGAATAGCTGGAATCGATGCGCCGAACGCGGCATCAATCCGCTCGATTGCTTCGATCCCGGTCTTTCCATTCGCCAGATGATAATCCGAGATGATGAGGTCGGGGCGTTGTTCGCGCTCGGTGAGCTGGATCAATGCGGCTTCGTCGGACGCCGCGGTAACGACGGAGCATCCCCATTTGCCGAGCAATGCACTCGTTCCCTCCAGCACGATTGGAGCGTCGTCAATGATGAGAATGACCTTGCCTTCGACCGCGAAGGCGGCGGGATGGAGTGAGCGGACGGTCTCGACGGACGCAACGCCTTCGGCCGCCACCGGAACCAGGATTGTGAATCGCGAGCCTCGGCCCACGGTCGAGGTCAATTCGATGTCATGGTTGAGAAGCCGGCGAAGCCTGTCGACAATGGCTAGGCCGAGTCCCAGGCCGCCGTACCGATCTCGTTCTTGAGTGGGAAGCTGAAAGAACTCGCCGAAGATATTCTGCCTGTGACCCTCGGGAATGCCGGGACCGCTGTCCCAAACTTCGATACGCAACATGTCACCGCGCCGACGACATCCGACGGTGATCCCGCCACGCGATGTATAGCGCATGGCATTGGATACCAGATTGAGCAGTATGCGTTCGAGCAGCAGGGCGTCGCTCCGCACCCAGGCGTTACTTCGCATGACCCGTAGACGCAAGCCTTTTTCGCGCGCGGCCTGATCGAATGTCGTCTCGATTTTTTGCAACAGACGGGCAATCGAGAAATCAACGATCTTGGGGGTGAGGACTCCGGCATCGAGCTTGGAAATGTCGAGGAGCGAATTGAACATTTCGTTCATCTCCCCGACCGCTGCATGGACCCGCTCGATCGTCTTTGCCCTTTCCCGTGGTTTGAGCGGAAGGCGCAGCTGGGCAACGAACAGCCCTAATGCATGTAATGGCTGTCGCAAATCGTGGCTCGCCATGGCAAGGAAGCGGGATTTTGCCGTATTGGCGAGCTCGAGTTCCGACGTGCGGGCGCGCAATTCGCTGAGCAGCCGCGTGTTCTCGATGGCGATGACGGCCTGGGCAGCGAAGTTCTGCACCAGCGCGACCTGCTTGTCGGTAAACGGCCGGACTTCCTGACGGTAGATGACGATGCTGCCGATCAGCACATCGTCCTTGAGCATCGGCACGCCAAGCGTGGTGCGCGCGCCGCTGAGCTTGACGACCATGCTGGTTTCAGCGCCGGCGTCCCAGTGGACCACCTCCTTTGTCTGCAACAGACGGCCATTGGTGGTATTCGGGCCGGGCTGGAAGCGCCCGCGTTGGCTGAGGAACTCGCCGAATTCCGGCACCAAGCCGAGCGTGACCGCGGGGTTAAATACCCCGTGCTCATTGAGGAACAGGACCCCAACCTTCGCCTCGCAAATCCGCACTGCGTTTTCCAGCATCGCCCGGAACACCGGCTGCAGCTCGCCCGGCGAGCTTGAGATGACCTGCAAGACCTCGGAAGTCGCCGCCTGCTGTTCCAAGGCCTCTTTTTCAGTGCCGGCGCGTCGCGATACCTCGTCCCGCAATGCTTGATTGGCGGCCGCAAGCTCCGCGGTGCGCATGTCCACCCGACGATCCAATTCCGTATGCGCTCGATGCAGATTTTCCTCGATCGTTTTCCGCATCGCGACATCGGCACTGAGTGCCAGGCTTGGAACGCTGACGCTGATCAAGAACACAAGGACTGAAAGAAGCGAGTCGTTCAGGCTGGCGGCGGCGAATGGTCCAGTGCCCGAAAACGTTCCCCAAATCGAAAAGCCGGCGAGGATGAACGATGCAACCGCCGTGTCGCGAGGACCGCGGCGCAATGCGGCCCACAACAGCGGCAGGACCGCAAGAAAGCCCAATGCGCCCGGTGCAGCGACGATTTGCACATGAGCGCCGAACGCAATAAATCCGACAGCGACAGCCAAGGCGATGACAGCGGCGGATTTGATCAACTCGGTGCGAGTGAATGCGCGCGCGCCGCTCAGCGCCCAAAGGACGACGACCGGCGTCACAACCAGCGCGCCGATCATGTCCCCCAACCACCAGGTGAGCCAGATATCGGCAAAATTGGCCCACTCTGCACGGCCGGCAATTGCCAAAGTGGTGGTTCCCACGGTAGCGCTGATCGGGGTCGCCAGCACGACGCAAATGACGGCGAATTTTGCCACCGTACTGGGAGTCGAAAATGTATCGCGCCCGTTGGCCCAGACATTGATCAACGCCGCGCCGACCAGCGCTTCAAGCGAGTTGCCGGTTGCAATCGAAATCGCTGTACCGATCGAGCCGGCGGCGGTGGCATTGGCGATAATCGCGGCGAGGAATATTGCCGGCCAGACTCGATATCCCCACAGCACGATCGCAGCGAGGGCAAAACCGGTCGCGGGCCAAACGGACGAGGCGCTGGGATGAATCAGCGCCAGGGCGAGACCGCTCTTGGCGAGGACGAAATAGGTCAGCCCGATACCGATCAGGCCGGCAATATAGTTCAATCCTCCCCGCCGACTGGTTCGCGGGGCAATCGGATGTCGATCCGAAACTGTCGAAGTCATCGCCTACATGCCGGGGTTCTCGATGACGAAAGACTTGCCAAACCGTCGCTCGAGTTTCCGCGCGATCGCGCGCGCAATCATATCGGTTCCTCGGCCCGGAGCGAAGGGCACCTGGATCGTTAGGCTATGGATCGGAAAATCCGGGCAGCGGCATGATGCGGGAACGAGACAGGCAGGATGAGCACGATGATGGCCCAATGGAGCACGAGGCGAGTTTTTTCCTCACTGCTTCATCTGCTGCGCGATCTGCTCGATCGCCGGTTTCCACAATATCTGCTGGTCGCGAATGAATGCCGTCAGCTCGTCAGGCGACATCGGGCGGGCAAACGATCCGCGGGCGGCAAGCGGCTCCCTGACGTCGGCCATTTCGAGCGCTGCGCGCAGGGCTTCGCTCGCCTCGGCGATGATCGGCTCCGGCGTACGGTTCGGTGCCAACACTGCCAGCCAGCTGGAGGCGATGAGATCGGGAACCGTTTCGGCGATGGTCGGCAGCTCCGGGACACTCGGCAGACGCCGTGCCGCGCCCACTGCGAGCGGCACGAGACTGCCTGCTTGAAACGCCGGCACGAGGCCGGTGTAGCCGTCGATCATGATCGGGATGCGACCAGCATAGACATCAGCGATCGCCTGGGCGGAGTTGCCGCTGTAGGGCACCATCTGCAGTTTGATACCGGTGCGCCGTTGCAGTAGCTCGCCGGTCAAATGCGTGAGGCGGCCGACGCCAGTCACTGAGTAGGAGAGCTCGCCAGGCTTTTTTCTTGCCAGATCGATCAACTCCGGCAGGGTCTTGATTCCGAGTTGCGGCGACACAGCGATGACCAGCAACTGCTCGAACGCATAACCGACTGCCGCGAAGTCGCGCGGCACCATCAGCGGCAGATTTGGCGCCTTCCCCGGCACGGCGAGGAATACTGAGAGAGTCGGCGCGTAGAGCGTATAGCCGTCAGGCGCGGCCTGCGACGCGACCGCCGCCGATATGGAGCCGGCGGCCCCGGGCTGATTCACGATCACGACCTGCTGCTTCCAGTAGCGGCTCATGCCATCCGCGACGATGCGCAGACCGGTGTCGACGGCGCTGCCTGGCCCGGAATCGGAAATCAGCCTTATCGGGTTATTTGGATAATCGGTTTGTGCCGACGCCGCATCCGTTGCCACGAAGGCAAGCAGGAGCAGGCCCGCCATCTTGACACACTGTCGGTGCATATTTCCTCGTCGTGCAAGCCTGCATGCCCTGCAATAACTCGGCCAATTTCCGGCGCGCTCAGATCTTCTCGCCGATGCCACCGCTTGTGCGGTTTTCAATCTTGCCTTCTCAGTTGCCCAACGTCGCGGTCGGCGGAAGAGCGATGCCGGCCTCGCGATAGTAGCGAACAGCCCCTGGATGAAGTGGGAGCATTGTATTGCGATCTATATTGGCCGGAATTGTCTCTTTCGCGGACGATTGGGCTTTTATCAACTCGTCGCGATTGTCGAAGACTGCACCGACAATTTTGTAGATCAAATCGTCCGGCAGGTCCTTGTGCGCGACCGCAAAGTTATAGACCCCAATCGTGTGATAATCGTGGGTCCGAGAACGATAGGTGCCGCCAGGAACCAAGGACGGCGTGATTTCCGGCATCTTGTTTCTCACGATTGAACTTTGCTCGGACGAAGGTTGTACGAAATCGAGTGACTGCTTGGCATCGAGTTCGGCCAGCGCGGGGATCGGGAATCCGCTAGCAATGACCCCTCCGTCGAGTTTGCCGTCGGCCATCTGCGAAGCCAATTGTTCGATAGCTCCAAAGCGAATGTCGGTGGCGATGCCGAGTAATTTGAGAATCTCAGGGACATAGGTGCCGCTTGTGCCCGCGCGGGGACCAACGCCGATTCGCAACCCGGCGAGATCGTCGAGCGACTTGATCGCAAGGCGCTTCAGCACGGCGAACTGAAACGCGCTGTCGTACATCGGAAATATGACACGCATGGAGCGATATCGGATGCCTTTCGCCCAATCGACTCCGTTCCACCCTTGCAATGCAACGCCCATGGTGACGAAGCCGAGCATGGCTTCTCTCTTTTCCATGAGCACGATGTTTTGGGCCGGCCCCTGAGTCACTTGCGCGGTGACGTCGATCCGCAACGTGCGGGTCAATATCCGCGCCAAACCCTCGCCATAGGCGCCCTGGGCCCCACCCGGCGAGGCGGTCCCCATGGTGATGGAACGCGGCCAATTCGTCGCTTGGGTCCGAGCCGATTCGCTCGAAGCCGGTATCGAAGCCACCAGCGCCGCGACCAAGGACAACACGCCGATAAGATTCGGCACGCCTCGGCGCCTGCGGTCAATCGGCCGGCCAACATCCTGCGCCATCGCTAGAGTACTTTGTTGGCACTGACCGCCATGGGTATCGCCCTTGTCGATCGAGCACGGTGGGTCAATTGGTCGTTCCGAGTGCCGGGGCCGGGACCGCAATTCCCTTTTCGCGGTAGTAGCGCAGTGCCCCCGGATGCAGCGGGAAAAGCGTATTGCGCTCGATATTTTCAGGAACGGTTTCCTTTGCCAGCGGATGCGCCTTCACCAGTTCCGCGTGGTTGTCGAACACCGCCTTGACGAGTCGATAGACTAGATCTTCGGAAAGGTCTTTGTGGGCGACCGCAAAGTTATACAGCCCGATGGTCGGATAATCCTTGGTTAAGGACCGATATGTCCCGGCCGGGATTGTGGAGGGAGTGATTTCCGGAAGCTGCTTTCTAATGCTGGCTATTTGTTCCGGACTGGGCACGATAAAGTCTACGATTTGCTGACTATCCAGCTGTGCAAGAACGGGAAACGGCGCTCCGATAGCGGCGGCTGCTCCGTCAAGCTCGCGCTCTGCCAGTTGCTGACCAAGATTGTCCCAAGCGCCATGCTCGACGCGGGCAGGAATTCCGAGAACCTTGAAAACCTGTTCGACGTAAGCGCCACTGGTCCCGCCGCGCGGCCCCCCACCGATCCGCAAGCCCGTGAAATTGTCGAGCGACTTTGCAGCAACGCGTTTGTGCAGCACGAATTGAAACGCCGTGTCGTACAGCGGGAACATGACGCGCATCGAGCGATAGTGAGTTCCCTTCGCCCAATCACTGCCGTTCCAGCCCTGCAAGCTCGGACCGACATTGATGAAAGCGAGCATAGTTTGCCGCTTTTCGAGCAGAATGACATTTTGCACAGCGCCCTGGGTCGGTTCCGCCGTAACCTCGATCTGCAATGCGCGAGACAAAATCGGGGCCAAGGCTTGGCCGTAGACGAGATAGACCCCGCCCGGAGATGCCGTGGCCAGCGCGATGCTACGAGGCGCGGCCTCTTGCGCCATTGCCACGTTAGCGGCAGCCAGAGCAGACATCAGAAGCGCCAAAGCGAGAGCCCAGGCACCGACCTGTTTCACTGGCGTCTCCTCCCCTGGCGCGGCCGATCGATTGTATTTTAGCGGATCCGGTTGTAAAAGGCGACTGCCCGATATCAGGCCCCTCGCGTTCCGTTTCGACCCTCGGGCCATATTCTACCGGAGGAGGTACGAGGATCGCTGATGGCGGGCTCGCAAGCTGGACATCGCGAGAGCGCTCAGTTCGAAACCTCAATCGCGGATTCTCGCGACAGGTCCGGCGAAGAGGCTGCCGTCTCGAAGAAAAGGATCGGGCTCGGCCTGAAAGGCCGGCTTCAACTCGCCTTCGGTGCGATCACATTGCTCGTCGTCATCGCCACGGGGGTCGGACTTTATGCCTTCTTCCAGGTTGGCAAGTCGCTGCAACGAATCACCGAGGAAGCGCTGCCTCCGGCGCTCGCCGCCAGCGAGCTCTCGATCAGGGCAGAATTCATTGTCGGCGTCGGACCGGCTCTTCTGGCTTCGAACAACATTGACGAGATCAACAGGCTTTCCGCTTCCGTCTCCCGCGAGCTCGCAAACGTTACCAAACTCCTCGATCAGCTGCGGCGCGCTGATCTCGAGAAGGCCGTGCTCGACGCGATCGGCGAAATCATTTCGAATCTCGGCGCCAACCTCGCGCTCCTGCAGACAACTACCTTGGAGAAAGTGTCCGCAGAGACCAAGCGCGAAGCCATGGTCGAAGCCACATTCGCGGCGCATCGAGAATTCGATGCCATCTGGGAGCCGCGCTTTGCCGACATCAGGGGCAAGGTCTTGCGGCTGCAGCGCGCTCTCGTATCCCCGAACGAGTCGCAGCAAGACCGTCGCGCCGAGTTGAACAATCTCGATCAGGCGATCCTCGCGTTGTTGCCGCTGGAGCAGATCAGGCGCGACTTCAGCATGACGTTCGAGACCGCCCTTCGTGCATCGACAACAAGCAATCCGCAGGAGCTCGCGGAATTCAGAAATGAGGCGCAACGCTCGATCCGCTCGATCGATGGCCTCGTCTCAGACATCGACCCGGATTTATCGACGGAGCTGTTCCGGCCGATTGCCCGGCTTCGCGCCAACGTCAAGGGTGAGACGAATATCTTCGGCTTGCGCCAGACCGAAATCGAGACCACGGCCCAGAGCAAGCAGCTCATCGCAGAGAACGCCGCGCTTTCCGCCCATCTGCATAACTCCGTCGAACAGGTGCTCACCAGCTCGCGCGAGGACATCGACACCGCGGCGCTGGTCGCCACGCGGGCGCAGCAATTCAATACGAACGTTCTTCTCTCCGTGTCCGCCCTAGCAGTGATCAGTTCGCTTCTGATCGTTTGGCTTTATGTCGGCCGCAGCATCGTGGCCCGGCTGACGCAGTTGAGCAGCGCCATGCTGGCGATCGCCGCCGGACGGCGCGAAATCCCCGTTCCCGCGACCGGGTCGGACGAAGTTGCCGCGATGGGGCGCGCTGTCGAGGTTTTCCGGCAAAACGCCATCGAGCTCGACCATTTGCTGGCAGAACGCGCCAACGCCGCCATCCGCCTGGAAAAGCTCGTGGAGGAGCGCACATCCGAACTGCAACGGCGCGGAGCGGTCCTGCGTGTCACCTTCGACAACATGGAACATGGCGTACTGATGTTCGACCGCGAACTGAAGCTCGCCGCTTGGAACCGGCAGGTCATGGAGTTGCTCGAGCTGCCTCAAGCATTCCTCGAAAGCGAACCCGGATATGACGATTACCTTCACTTCCTGGTCGAGCGTGGCGAGTATGCGTCGGGCGACATCGAAGCCGAAGTGCGCCGGCTCACCGCCAACATCGCGCGGGATTACAGATGGGAGCGTACCCGTCCCGACGGCACCGTCCTGGAGATACGGCACAGTGGTTTGCCGGAAGGCGGATGCATCATCATCTACACTGATATCACCGAGCGCAAGCGCTACGAAGAGGCGCTCACCGCCGCGCGCGACCAGGCCGAGGCGATGAGCCTCACCAAGTCGGCGTTCCTCACCAACATGTCGCATGAACTGCGCACGCCGCTGAATGCGATCATCGGCGTCACCGAGATGCTGCAAGAGGATGCCCGCGATCTCAAGCGGGATGATGAACTAGAGCCGCTCAATCGCGTGAGCAGCGCCGCCCGACACCTGCTCGCCTTGATCAACGATATTCTCGATCTCTCCAAGATCGAAGCTGGGCGGATGGAGTTGAACCTAGAGACCTTCTCGATCGCGCCGTTGATCGATGATGTCGTGAAGACGTTCGAGACGCTCGCGGCGAACAACGGCAACCGAATCGTGGTGGATTGCGACCCGGCGACGAAGTCGATTCACGCTGACCAAATGCGCGTTCGGCAGACGCTGTTGAACCTCGTCAGCAATGCCAACAAGTTCACCGAGCGCGGCACGCTGACGATCCGTGCACGGCGCCGGGAAATCGATAACCGGGAATGGGCTGAAATCGCGGTGACGGATACCGGCATTGGTATGACGCCTGCACAAATGGAAAAATTGTTCCAGGAATTCTCCCAGGTCGACTCTTCCACCACCCGCAAATACGGGGGAACCGGCCTCGGCCTCGCGATCAGTCAGCGGTTCTGCCGGATGATGGGCGGAGACATTTCAGTACAAAGCGAGGCCGGCCGCGGGTCGACTTTCACGATCACCTTACCGGCAAATGTTGTGGGCATCGACGCGGCTGCCGCGCCCGAGACGACGCCGCGGATGCCCGCAGCGGCGATTTCCCGCGACGCTCCGCTGATTGTGGTCGCCGATGACGATCGCACAGTGCGTGACGTGGTCGCACGTTTTCTCGAGCGCGAGGGCTTCTCCGTCGCGCTCGCTGACGGCGGTCAGCAAGCGCTTCGACTGGTGCGCGAGTTGCACCCGGACGCAATAACGCTCGACGTGATCATGCCGGACCTCGACGGATGGACGGTGCTCGCCGCCATCAAGGGCGACCCGACGCTTGCGGACATCCCCGTCGTCCTCCTGACAATTGTCGACGAGAAAAATCGCGGATATTCGCTCGGCGCCGTCGAATATCTGGTCAAGCCCGTAGATCGTGAGAAGCTGACCCAAACACTGCGGAGAATATGTGGTTCGGTCCGCGGGCGCGTTCTTTTGGTCGATGACGACGATATCATCAGACGTCAGATGCGCCTCCACCTCCAGCACAACGGATGGGATCTCTCCGAGGCGGAGAACGGCCGGATCGCGCTGGCGCGCCTCGAGGAGGCCCGCCCGGACGCGATTATTCTCGATCTCATCATGCCCGAAATGGATGGCTTCGAGTTCGTCGACGAAATGCGCCGTCGGCCGGAGTGGCACGACATTCCGGTCATAGTGGTTACCAGCAAGGACCTGACGGCGGAGGACCGCAGCCGTCTCAATGGGGGCGTCGAGCGCATCATTCACAAGACCGGACGCGACGAGACCCTACGCGAGGTTCGCGATGTCTTGAGCAAATTGCTCGAGCGCGAGCGCGGCAGGAAGCCTGCGGAGGCTTGAACGAAAGATTTAGCATATCAAAGGTGAAACGGTCCTTGGCAGCAAGGACTGAAAGCCACAACGACAAATGCATGTGAAAGGGACCCTCGCTATGATCGAAGATGCGCAGGCGCGCCAGCGGTCCAACTATCGACCTGTCGCGTTACGCCTTGCTTTATGTGCAGCCTTTCTGCTGTGCGGCTCGATTGCCCGTGCGCAGTCCGTGGCGTTCATAAATCCGGGAAAGTCCGACGAAATCTACTGGGCGACCGCCACTCAAGGCATGCAGGCCGTCGCGAAGAGCCTCGGTATGACGTTCGAAGTGCAGTACGCCCAACGCGAACATCTCAAGACCCTCGAGATCGCCCGCGAAATGGTTGCACGCCCCGCCGACAAGCGGCCCGAGTACATCGTGATCACCAACGATTATGCCGTGGGAGCTGAGCTTTTGAGGATCATCGACGGCGCCGGCGTGAAGAGCTTTCTCGCCTATAGCTCGATCCCGCTCGACCAGCGCAGTGACGTCGGCGCACCCCGCGCCAAGTACAAAGGCTGGCTCGGCTCGCTGGAGCCGCAGGCGGAGGACGCCGGCTATCTGACGGCGCGCGCGCTGATCGAGCGCGGCAAGAAAGAAAAGGCATTCGCGCCCGACGGCAAGCTTCACATGCTGGCGATTGCCGGGGATCGCTCGACACCCTCATCTATCAATCGCAATCAGGGCATGCGCCGCGCGGTCGACGAAGATCGGATGGTCGTTCTCGAACAGGAGGTTTACGCGGCGTGGACTCGAGAAAAAGCCGCCGAACAGGCCGAATGGCTCTACCAGCGCTATCCCGATGCCAAGCTCATCTGGGCGGGCAACGATCTCATGGCATTCGGCGCGATGACGGCTTGGGAAAAGCGCGGCGGCAAGCCCGGCGTGGACGCGTGGTTCAGCGGCGTCAACACCTCGACCGAGGCGCTCGAAGCGATCAAATCGGGGCGCCTGACCTCGCTCGCCGGCGGCCACTTCATCACCGGCGCCTGGGCGCTGGTGATGATTTACGACTACCATCACGGCCGCGACTTCGCCGGCGAGGGGCTCGAGCTCCAGCGTCCAATGTTTGCCGAGTTCACTCCGCCGCTCGCGGATCGTTATATCGAGCGATTCAGCGGCGGCTTTGATGGGGTCGACTTCAGCCGCTACAGCAAGGTGAAAAATCCGCAGCTCAAGAACTACAACTTTGGCTTTGCGCAATTGCTGGAGGCAAAACCCTAAACGCATGACCGACGTTCAGAAGCGGTCTACACCGCGTCGCTTCCGGTCGCTCGCCAATACGCTCATCCGCTCGATCGCGGTGGCAGGCGCGCTTTGCACGCTCGCGGTCGCTACGCTCCAGATCGCCCTCACATATCGCGAGCATCGCCGAAACTTCGAAGCCGAAGTCCGATCCATCGCGCGCGTGAACGTTCCCCTCCTGTCGGTCAACCTCTGGGACATCGAGCCAGATGCGATTCGCCGGCAGTTGCAATTGATTGCCGAGCGGCCGCAAATCGCATACGTCGCGCTGGAGGCCGCAACCGGCCAGCGTTTCGAAAGCGGCAGCGCGAGCCGCCGCGGCGACGCGGGTACGGTGATCCTGGACATTCCCTACCCCGAAGGTAAGCCAGGGCGGCTCGGTACCCTGCAACTCGTCCCCAACGTCGAACATCTGTACACGGTCCTGGTAGGCGAAGTGCTTCGCGTGCTCGGCGCGTTTGGTCTTCTGATCGGGCTGATCTGCATCGTTACTTCGGTGATCCTGCGCCGGCAGTTGCAATTGCCGATGCAGCACATCGCCGATTTTGCTGCCTCCCTCACGCCGAATGAGCTGACGCGTCCATTGACGCTGCAGCGCCCTCCGGGCCGCTCGCGCGACGAGATCGATGAAGTTGCCGACGGCTTCCGCCTGTTGCAAGCCGACATCCGCAACCACGTCGACCGTCTCGACCAGCTCGTCGCTCAGCGTACGGCCGAGCTTGAGGCAAAGAGCGCGGAGCTCGAGGCGGCCAGTGCGCACAAATCACAGTTTCTCGCCAACATGAGCCACGAGCTGCGTACTCCGCTGAATGCGATCATCGGAGTTAGCGAGATGCTGCTCGAGGACGCTCGCGACCTCGAGCGCAAAGATGCGGTCGAGCCGCTGGAACGGATTCTTCGCGCGGCGCAGCATCTGCTTGCGCTGATCAACGATATTCTCGACTTGTCGAAGATCGATGCCGGCAAGATGGAGGTGCATCTCGAATCGGTCGACCCCGCGCCGCTCATCGAGGAGATCGCGGCTACCATCCGTCCGCTGGCTGAGAAGAACGGCAACCGCGTCGAGGTCGACCGTGCCATCGATCTCGGCCGTGTTCATGCCGATTCGAAGCGGCTGCGTCAGGCGCTCCTCAATCTCGCCAGCAATGCCGCGAAGTTCACTGACAGCGGCACGATCCGGATCGCCGGCGGTCGCGCGTCCGAAAACGGCCGAGACTGGACCGTGCTTAGTGTATCCGACACTGGAATCGGCATGACAGCGCAGCAGGTATCGCGGCTGTTCCAGGACTTTGTTCAGGCTGACACATCGACGACCCGCAAGTACGGCGGCACCGGGCTGGGGCTCGCCATCAGCCGCCGCTTATGTCGGATGATGGGTGGAGACATTACTGTCGAAAGCGCGCCTGGCCGTGGGTCGACCTTCACGATCCGCTTGCCGAGTATCGTCGCAAACGCCCAGGAGGCCGAGCCTGCCCGTAATGGTCTCGCCGCCTTGTAGCGCTGGCATCGCAAGCAATGGCGCGACCGATAGCCGCTTCCTATGGAGGAATCGTTGCGATTGTTCGGACTTGGTGCGACAAGGCGAGCTACCGAAGGAAGGGATGGCCCCAGGAAGGGATGGCCCCCACCCAGACCGCCAACGCGGTCGTCACAGGCCGCCATGTGTGCTACCGTACGCTCCGATCGTCGAGTATCAAGGCGACAATCTCCATAACAAGCTTACGGTCTGCATGCGGTGAAGCATGCAGGCTATACGGCGAGGAAATGCCCATGGATCGACGCAGCTTTTTGACTCAAGCCGGCGCCGTTGCTGGCGTAGCGGCCGCATTTCCTGCTCCCGCCATCGCACAGGGCATCCGGGAGCTCAAGCTGGTAACGAGCTGGCCGAAAGGCCTTCCCGGTCTTGGCACCAGCGCTGAAAGACTTGGCGGCGCGATCACGGCGATCACCGGCGGTCGCCTTAAAGTTCAGGTCTTTGGAGCGGGACAACTCGTCAGCGCCTTCGAGGTGTTCGATGCCGTCTCGAGCGGCGTCGCGGACATGTATCATTCGGCCGAGTATTACTGGGAGAAGCGCTCACCGGGTTTCAATTTCTTTGCCGCGGTGCCGTTCGGCTTCACCGCCGACGAAATGGCTGCCTGGATTCATTTCGGCGGCGGGCAGGAGCTGTGGGACGAGTTGAGCGGCGGATACAACATCAAGCCACTGCCGTCCACGAACACCGGCGTGCAGATGGGCGGCTGGTTCACGAAGGAGGTCACGGGTCTGGAAAGCTACCGCGCCCTGCGTTACCGCATGCCGGGTCTGGGCGGCGAGGTCCTGCGGCGGCTCGGCGCCGTCGTCGTCAATCTTCCGGGAGGCGAAATCACGGCGGCCCTGAAATCCGGCGCGATCGATGCGAGTGAATGGGTCGGTCCTTGGAACGACATGGTCCTGGGACTGCACAAGGTGTCGAAGTACTATTATTATCCCGGCTTCCACGAACCGGGCACCCTACTTGCGACCGGCATCAACAAGAAGCTGTGGGACGGACTGAGTGCTGACGATCGCAACGCGATATCGACGGCGGCGAATGCGGAGTACACGCTGTCGCTCGCGGAATTCAACGCGAACAACGCCAAGTCCCTGGAACAGCTCAGAGAGGATAAGGCCATCGAGATCCGCAAATTCGACGATTCGCTGCTCGAGGCCCTGGGAAAGACCAGCGGTGAAGTCTTAGCGGAGACCGGGCAGAAGGACCCGCTGACGCGCCGCATTTATGACAGCTACATCGGTTTTTGGAGGCGAGCCAACCACTGGGCCGACCTCTCCGAGCGCGGCTATCTGAATGCGCGCGCCTTGAAATTCCCCTACGGAGACAAGGCCTGAGCTTTTGCTCGTGCCATCTCATTCGGCTTGATCGGGCGAGGCAGTGTCCAGCAACGGGATACTTTCTCGATTTGGAGTGCGAGGCCGTCTGCTGTTGGCCTTTTTCGGCATCAGCGCCTTCGGCGTGCTGGGCGCGGGAGTGGCGTTCTATTCGTTCCACCGCATCGACGACGCGCTCGCTTTGATCACCCAGCGGCGGGTTCCGGTTGCGCTGATATCGCAAGAGTTGTCGCGTCATATGGAACGGATTCTTGCCGCGGCGCCGGAGCTGCTGGCGGCGACGACTCCCGACGAGAAAGCGCAATGGTCGGTGCGCATAGCGACCGAAGTCAATATCCTGACCTCCCTGCTCAGAAATCTCAGGGACGCCGGGTACGAAGACTCGGAGTTGGCTTGGTTGGAGCCCTATGTCGAACGGCTGCGCGACAATCTGGGGGAACTTAATCGGCTGATAAACAATCGCCTGGAAGTCGCGGAGCAGAAAAAAGATCTGCTGCGCAAGGAGCTCGAGGTCGCAGCTGCCATGCAGCAATTGCTCGGACCTTGGGCCTCGGTGATGGATGGTAAAATCGCTCAATGGCGCAACTTGGCGGTCAACCCCGCCGTGCCCGCGGAGCGGCGCCAAGCGGCAGATCGCGAGTTCGAAGAGTCTTTGGGCTGGTTCCGATCGCTGCAGCAATCTCAGTTCTTGGCATCTTACATCAATGACATGCTGCAGCGGGCGGCATCGACCGATGATGCCAATGGCTTGACGGTCGCGGCTTTTCGGCTCCAGCAAGCGTTACGCGAATTGGAGCGCTTGACCTTGGAGCTTGATCCCAAGCTGCAGCAGCCAATGGTCGATTTGATCGGAGAGCTGCGTCCTTTCATCAGCGGGACCGAAAGCATTCCGGCATTGCGCAAGAGCGAGCTTGATCTCACCACCAATGCGACACGCCTCTTGGCCGAGAACGTCTCTCTCTCCAGAGGCTTGAGCGCTCGAGTCGACGAGCTGGTGGATAATGCCAAACGAGACATTACCGGCGCGAACATCGCGGCGCTTTCGGTCGTACAGTGGAGCACCTGGATTCTTATTGCCGCCGTCGTGTTGAGTCTGGCGAGTTCGGTCGTCATCGTTTGGCTCTACGTCGGGCGCAATATCATCGCTCGCCTCACGGCTCTCAGCGACCGCATGCTGACCTTGGCCGGGGGCGATCTCAAAGCTCCCCTTCCGGTTGGCGGAAAGGACGAGATCGGCCGCATGGCCGAGGCCTTGGCCGTATTCCGCGCAACGGCTGTGGAGATGGAGGAGGCGAATCTCAAGGAAATTCGCGAAGCGCGGAGCCGCCTCACTGACGCGATCGAGAGCATCTCGGAGGGATTCTCGCTCTACGATGCGGACGACAAGCTCATCGTGTGCAACAGCCGGTACCGGGACCTGTTTGCGTCGCACGCGGACGTCATGCAGCCCGGCACCAGCTTCGAGACGATTGTCCGTACCGCCGTCGATCGCGGATTGATAGAGGAGGCGGACGGACGCTCCGACGCTTGGGTGCGAGAACGCCTCGAGCGCCACCAAGGTCCCGGCGCGACGCACGTCCAACACCGCAGCGATGGCCGTTGGATCCGAGTCAGCGAGCGCAAGACCGCCAGCGGCGGCGTGGTCGCGACCTATACCGACATCACCGAATTGAAACAACACGAAGCCGAGCTGGCCGACCTGGTCGGGAAGCTGCAGATCGCGCGCGATGCGGCGAATGAGGCCAATCGCACCAAATCAAGCTTCCTCGCGAACATGTCGCACGAGTTACGCACGCCGCTGAACTCCATCATCGGCGTCACTGAAATGCTGCAGGAGGATGCCCGAGATCTCAAGCGGGAAGACCAAATTGAGCCACTCGATCGAGTGGCTCGCGCTGCTCGACATCTGCTCGCCCTGATCAACGACATTCTCGATCTATCCAAGATCGAGGCCGGGCGTATGGAGCTCCACCTGGAGTCCTTCCCGGTCGCACCGGTGATCCACGACGTCGTCAACACCATCGAGACGCTTGCGGCGAGGAACGCCAACCGGATCGTGGTGGATTGCGGTCCCGAAGTCGGGATGATGCATTCCGACCAGATGCGGATTCGACAGACCGTGCTCAACCTCGTCAGCAACGCCACCAAGTTCACAAAGGACGGCACAATTACGATCAGCGTGCGACGGCAACAGGAAGCGGGCGGCGAATGGATCACGATCGCGGTCGCGGACAGCGGCATCGGGATGACGCCGGAACAGATGGGAAAGCTGTTCCAGGAATTCTCCCAGGCAGATTCCTCAACGACCCGCCAGTACGGAGGCACCGGCCTCGGGCTCGCCATCAGCAAACGTTTCTGCCAAATGATGGGCGGAGACATTGTCGTCGAAAGCACGCCGGGCCGGGGGTCGACGTTTACCGTCCGCCTGCCAACGAACATCGGGCACCCAGAGAGACTGGTCGCGCAGGACGGTGCCGCACCGACCCCCTCCGTGGCGCCCTTGATCCTCGTCGTCGACGATGATCCGACCGTGCGCGAAGTGATAGGGCGCTTTCTGGAACGCGCAGGCTATTCGGTCGTGACCGCAAACGGCGGCAAGGAAGGCCTTCGGCTGGCACAAGAATTACGGCCCGCCGCGATGACGCTCGACGTGATGATGCCGGACATCGATGGCTGGACGGTACTCGCTGCAATGAAGGGAGATCCGAGGCTGGCGGATATCCCCATCGTCCTGATGACGATCTTGGACGAAAGAAGCCGGGGGTACTCGCTCGGGGCCAGCGACTATCTGGTCAAGCCGGTGGACCGCGATAAACTGATCGGGGTGCTGCGAAGCATATGCGGGTCGGTCGGCGGCAAGGTGCTTCTGATCGACGATGACGATACGATGCGTCGTGGCATACGTCTCACGCTGGAGCCAGCCGGGTGGGAGGTGACGGAGGCGGAGAACGGCCAAATCGGGCTAGCGCACTTGGCCGAGGCAAGGCCGGATGTAATTATTCTCGATCTCATGATGCCCGAAATGGACGGTTTCGAATTCCTGGAAAAAATACGCCACCGGCCGGAGTGGCCTGACATTCCGGTCGTGGTGGTCACCAGCAAGGACCTGACGATGGAGGATCGCAATCGCCTCAACGGCGGCGTCGAGCGGATCATCCAAAAGACCGACCGAGATGAGACCCTGCGCGAGGTCTGCGGGGCGTTGACCAAACTACTCAAGCGTGGGCGCGGCGAGAAGACAGTGGGAGCTTGAATGAAAAAAATCCTGTATGTCGAGGACAATGAGGACAACGTGTACGTGCTCAAGAGTCGGTTGGCGCGAGCCGGCTATACGGTGCTCATCGCCGCGGATGGCGCGCAAGGCGTCACGATGGCGGCTGCCGAGCAGCCCAACCTGATCTTGATGGATTTGAGCCTGCCGGTGCTCGACGGTTGGGAAGCGACGCGCCAGATCAAGGCCGCGGCCGAGACGCGGCACATCCCGGTGATCGCGCTGACGGCGCACGCCATGGCAGGCGATCGGGAGAGGGCAATAGCCGCAGGCTGCGACGATTTTGATACCAAGCCGGTCGAAATGTCCCGACTCCTCGATAAGATCGAGGCATTGGTTAAGAGGCAGGCTTCGTGAGCGTTACAGATCCCACGCTCCTCGTCGTCGACGACAACGAGGACAATCGGTATACGCTCACGCGACGGCTCAGCCGCGAGGGATTTTCGAATATTGCGACCGCAACTAACGGGCGCGAAGCCCTGGAACTGCTGCGAGCAAAACCCATCGACCTCGTCCTGCTCGACATCATGATGCCCGACATGAACGGGTACGAGGTGCTCGAGCATCTGAAAGCCGATCCGCAGCTGCAGCATATCCCGGTGATCATGATCTCGGCGGTGGACGAGATCGAAAGCGTGATCCGCTGCGTCGAGCTCGGTGCCGAGGACTATCTGTCGAAACCATTCAATCCGACCCTATTACGCGCGCGCGTCGGTGCCACCCTGGAACGCAAGAAGCTGCACGATCAGGTACGCGCGCAAGCCGCAGATCTCGCCGTTTGGAACCAGACCCTCGAGCAACGTGTGGCCGACCAGTTGACTGAGATCGAGCGTATGGGCCGTTTGAAGCGGTTTCTCTCGCCGCAGATCGCGGATCTCGTAGTGTCCTCGGGGGATGGCGAGCGCATCCTGGAGAGCCATCGCCGCGCGGTGACGGTCGTGTTTTGCGACTTGCGCGGCTTCACGTCCTTCGCCGAGACCGCCGAGCCGGAGGAAGTGATGGCGGTGTTGCGCGCGTATCACGACGTTCTTGGTCCGCTCATCTACAAGCACGAGGGTACACTGGAGCGCTTTGCCGGCGACGGCCTCAACGTCCTGTTCAATGATCCGCTGCCATGCTCCGATCCGTCGGTGCGTGCGGTGCGAATGGCGATCGAGATGCGCGACGCGGTCGCCGATCTCGCGGTCCAATGGCGCAAGCTCGGCCACGACCTCGGCTTCGGAATGGGGATCGCCCATGGCTATGCAACGCTCGGCCGTATCGGCTTCGAGGGGCGATACGATTATTCGGCGATCGGCACGGTGGTGAACCTCGCCGCGCGGCTCTGCGCCGAAGCGCGCGGTGGCCAGATTTTGGTCGACGGCAAGGTTCAAATGGCGGTCGAGACGCTCACCGACATCGAGCCGCTCGGCGAACTGGTGCTCAAGGGCATGCAACGGCCGGTGTCGGCCTTTAACATACTTGGAATGCGGGATTTGCAGGCGCGCGCATCGTAGCGAATGAGGTTGCCTCAGGGCCCCATCTACAGCCGACATTCGAGCGCTTGTGTCGGCATAAATGCGTTCTAGGTCGGCTCGTTGCGCAGGAACGCGGCGATGGTCGCGTCCGACTCGAGCTTCGCCAAATCCTCCGCCGAGGGCAGTTGCGGCTTGTCGCGCGCGGCGTTCACCATGCAGAGGAAGCCGAGCGGCTCGCCCCTGGTGGCGCGGAACTGATGCCAGGTCATCGCCGGCACGGTCACGAGGTCGCGGGTCTCGACCGGTTTGACCTCGCCGCCGACGAGGCAATGGCCGCGCCCGCGCAAGATCAGCACCGCGTGCATGTGCTGGTGCCGCTCCAGGCTGGAGAAGCCGCCGGCCGCCATCTCGAAATAACGCAGCTCGCTTTGGAGCTCCGGATCGGAAAATAGCACCTGCCGCGTGATCGATTTGAACAAGGCGCGGTCGTCTTCCTTGTACGGAAGCTCCTCGACGCCTTCCCAGCGGTAATCCTTCGCCTTGCGGTGGATCGTTCCCTCGCCCGCGGCCATCGCTCTACCCATACGCGTATCGGTGGACTTCGGCGACGAATGCCGATGTCGCTTCGCGCAGATTATCGCGCGCCTCTAGCAGCGCGCCGCCGATCAGCAACATGACCTCGGCCCCGTAGAAATCAAGCATCTCGCGCACGCGATCGGTGGTCATGCCGCCTGCCGGCATCGGCACGGCGGGCCGCAACCCGTCGCGCTCGTCCAAGGCCGCGCGCGCGAGCGCACGGCACGTATCTGGGGAGTAGCCGAAGCGTCCGCCATAGTTCGGGAACACCACGGCGTCGGCCCCGAGCACGCGGAACAGCCTGCCCAGCAGCAGCGCGGGAGCGATCCGCGCTGCTCCGGCCATGGTGGGGTGGGCAACGAAGGCGATGGAGGGGTTCTCGTGCACGAGCCGGTGGAAGTTCGAGAGACCTGCGATCATCGGCGCGACCATGACGGTGTCGACGCCGGCGTCTTTGGCGAGCGCGATCTGCGCGCGCATGGCGTCGAGATCGCCCGAGAGGCTCGGCACGTAGCGCGCCGCCCCGCCATGGGACTGCACGACGTCCCGCAACGCAGCCGCGATCGCTTCGACGCGCGCCGCGAACGGGGAATAGGCCTGGTCGGCGAGCCCGTGGTCGTCCTTGATGTAGTCGACGCCACCTTGGGCAAAGCTCTTGGCGAGCTCCGCGAGCCTTGCCGCAGGCAAGCCTTGCGGCTTGAGCGGCGAGCAGGTCAAAGCCCGCGCCGGCGCGCCGACGCGCCGACGCAACTCGTGCAGCCCATGGCGGGGGCCGCCGAAGATCGCGACCAGCTTCTTCGGAAACACGACATCGCACAGCACCACGTCCTCGTGCAGCGACGTGTTGCCGAACAGCATGTTGATGAGCTGCCCGGGGTCGTGTCCGACGGTCTCGACCGCGAGCGAGACGTGGACCTCGAACAGGCCGCTATCCCGCTCGGTAATGGCCTCGACGCGGCCGACGATTTCCGAGCGCACGAAATCGTCCGCGATCGCCGAAACCGGCATCTCGACGCTTTGCTCGACCGCAATGGCGCGCGCGCGCTCCTCGATCGAGCGCGCATCGCAGCGCACGAGGTAGACGGCTTGCAGACGTGGGGACACGGACGGCTCTGATGGTCGGAAGGCTCCGGCCCGACCATAGAGCGCGTTCGAAGAAACTGCGAGTGCGCTTTGCGGAGGTGCTCGGCACCTCACCAGCGTTCGCTCACCGGCGCGCCGCCGAGCACCTCGATGATGCGCGCGCGCGTCGCCGCGGTGGTGTCGTTGGGCAGCGCATCGGGGGCAAAGAAGCCGTGCGCGATGATCTCGCCATTGGGGACCGGCGCCGCCATCTGGCGGAACGCGCGCACGACGAAGAGCGCGACGTGATCGCGCCGGGAGGCCCGGTTGTTGAAGAAAATTCCATGCAGCCGCGGCGGCGCCCTCATCTCGATGTTGCCCTCCTCGCGCAGCTCCCGCGCGATGGCCTGGATAAGCGTTTCGCCGGCCTCGACCCCGCCGCCCGGCAGATGCCAGCCGCTCACGTAGCTGTGCTTGACCAGGAAAATGCGCCCGTCCTCGTCGATCACGAGCGCGCGCACGCCGAGCGTCATGGCGCGCGCGAAGCGCCAATAGACGTGCAGCAGGCGGCGCAGCGCAGGCTCGAGCGCGCGCCGTGTCCCGCTGAGAGTAAGGCGTTTCATGCTGCTCTCGCCGCCCTTCATCGCAAGTGAGCCAATCGCGTCCGGCTTGTCAAAAGCACGGGTTTACTGTTTAGAAAGATTCTAATATACGCTATCTTTGGAGTGCGGGGGTGCCGTGAAACGCTTTGCCGAGCTCACCGAACAGGAAATCCTCGCGCTTGCCATTACCAACGAGGACGAGGACAGCCGCATCTATCGCGGCTTTGCCGAAGGGCTGCGCGAGAAATATCCGGCCTCCGCCAAGGTCTTCGACCAGATGGCCGAGGAGGAGGTGCGCCACCGCACCATGCTGTTCGACCTCTACCGGACGAAATTCGGCGAATACCTGCCCTTGATCCGCCGCCAGGACGTCAAGGGCTTCATTCAGAAGAAGCCGCTCTGGCTCATGCACCCGCTCAACCTCGACGAGGTGCGCAAGTTCGCCGAGAACATGGAGTACGAGGCGGCGCGATTCTACCGGCGCGCCACCGAGACGACGCGCGATACCTCGGTGCGTCAGCTATTGCTTGAGCTCGCCGAGGCGGAGGTTGAGCATGAGAGCCTGGCGCACAAGCTCGGCCAACAGATCCTGACGCCGAGCGCGCGCGCCAAGGAGGACGAAACCGCGCGGCGCATGTTCTTGCTGCAATACGTGCAGCCGGGCCTTGCGGGACTGATGGACGGCTCGGTGTCGACGCTGGCGCCGCTCTTTGCCGCAGCCTTCGCCACCCACAATACGTGGGAGACGTTTCTGGTCGGGCTCGCGGCATCGGTGGGCGCCGGCATCTCCATGGGCTTCGCCGAGGCGCTCTCCGACGACGGCTCGCTCACCGGGCGCGGCACGCCGCTGGTGCGCGGCGCGGTCTGCGGGGTGATGACCGCGATCGGCGGGCTCGGCCACACGCTGCCCTATCTCATCCCCAATTTCTGGACCGCGACCGCCGTCGCCATCGCCGTGGTTGCGGTCGAGCTCACGGCCATCTCCTACATCCGCCATCGCTTCATGGATACGCCGTTCCTCCAGGCGACGTTTCAGGTTGTCGTCGGCGGGGTGCTGGTATTCGTCGCGGGAATTTTGATCGGGAGTTCGTGAGGCCTGCGCTTCGCGCAGAGATTTAGTCCTCAGCCACGCGATGGACGCGGTCCGGCTTCGCGGCAGATCGCTCGAAGCGCCTCGCGACAGCCGCAAGCGTGCCATCCTATGATGCGCCCCATGTTCGTCCTTGCGCATCTGTCGGACCCCCATCTCGGACCGCTGCCGACGCCCCGATTGGCCGAGCTCATGGGCAAACGCGCGACCGGCTTTCTCAACTGGCAGCGCAAGCGCGGGCTCATTCACCGCGCCGACCTGCTCGCGCGCATCGTGGCGGATCTCGAGGCGCAGGCGGCGGACCACATCGCCGTGACCGGCGATCTCGTCAACATCTCGCTTGCGGGCGAATACGCGCCGGCGCGCGCCTGGCTGGCGGCGCTCGGGTCGCCGCGCGACGTCACCTTGGTGCCGGGCAATCACGACGTCTACGTGCGCGCCGCCGCGCGCCATCCGCAGCTCTACTGGGGCGAATATATGCGCGGGGATGATGCCGGCGAGACGGCGTTTCCGTTCGTGCGCCGGCGCGGGCCGCTCGCCCTCATCGGATTGTCGACGGCGGCGCCCACGGCGCCCTTCCTGGCGACCGGACGGCTCGGCCGCGAGCAGATTGCCCGACTGCCCGAGGCGCTCGACCGCGGCAACCGCGAGGGACTTTTTCGCGTGGTGCTGATCCATCATCCGCCGATCAGCAAACCGGCGCGCTATCTCAAGCGGCTCCTCGACGGCGCCGAGTTCCGCGCCGCGCTGGCGCGCCATGGGGCGGAACTCGTCATCCACGGCCACGACCACGCGCATTCGCTCATCGAGCTCGAAGGACCGCAGCGCCGCATCCCGGTGGTCGGCGCGCCTTCGGCCTCCGAAGCGCGGGGCAAGCATAGCGCCGGCTACAATCTCTACCGCGTGGAAGGCCGCAACGGCCAATGGCGTTGCGAAGCGATCTGGCGCTCGCTTGCGCGCGACGGCGACGCGATCGTCGAGACCAAACGGACGATACTCAGCGACTAAGACTTGGGTCCGAAGATCAAGGCGGCGGCGATCAGGCTCGCGACGCCCACGAGCACCCCGAACAGGAAGGCCTTGAGGGCGCGGCGGCGGCGCTGGCGGCGCTCGGAGCGCATCTCGTGCTTGAGATCGCGCGCGCCGGGCAGCAGGCCGTCGGCGAGCGCGCGCTCGCGCTCGAGCAGGCGCTGCGCCAGATATTTGGTCACGGCGTGGACGATCTCGGGGACGTTGACCGATTCGGCGAGCACCTTGCGGCCGTAGCGCGTCTCCTGCAGGAACCGGTACACGCGTTTGTCGGGGCCCATGCACACGTGGGCGATGGCATCGATCCACAGCCGCGGCGTCTCGCCGCGGCTAATGCCGCGATCGAACAGATCGACCTCTTTGGGGACTTCCTCGAACAGCGGGTCGAGCGCCTCGTTCAAAAGCTCGAGCCGGGCGACCTCGGCGTCGTGGAGATCGACGACGACGGCGCTGCGCTCGGCTTGATCCACGCGCGCCTTGCGCAACGCGTCCCGCAACCGCTGCGGCGGCTGCTCGCCCGGCCTCTCGGCATCGGCGTCTTTGCGTTTACGTCCCCACATGATGCGCAACCTAGCAATCGAGCGCGGCAAGGCAAGGGCGATGGGGAACGGCTGGAAGGATTATTCGGTCGCGAGGACGCGAGACCAGACCGAAAGCACTCTCGCCCGACCGGCCTAGACGCAGCGCCCGCCATCGACCTCGAGCACGTTGCCGGTGAGGAAGGAGGCCTCGTCGGAGGCGAGGAACAGCGCCGCGTTGGCCACGTCGTCGATGGTTGCGAACCGGCCGAGCGGCACGGTCGCCTTGAACTGCGCGCGCAGCTCGGGCGAATCGCCGCCCATGAAGGTCGGCAACAGCGGCGTCTCCGCCATCACCGGCGCGATCGCGCAGACGCGAATGCCCTCGGGCGCAAGCTCCGCCGCCATCGACTTGGAAACGAGATTCACCGCCCCCTTGGAGGCGTTGTACCAGGTCAGCCCCGGACGCGGCCGGATCCCGGCGGTCGAGCCGATATTGATGATCACTCCGGATTTTCGCTTGCGCATGAGCGGCACCACCGCGTGCGCGAACAGGAAGATCGATTTGACGTTGACGGCCATGAGCCGGTCGAACTCGGCCTCCTCCACCTCCAGCATGGGCCGCCGCACGTGGCTCATGCCGGCGTTGTTGACGAGGATGTCGATCGCTCCGAACGCATCGACCGTTGCGTTCACCGCGGCGTCGACGTCGGCGCGCCGCGAGACATCGCAGCGCACGGCGATGGCCGTGTTGCTGACCGATGCCGCGGCCGCGCGCGCGGCCTCCCCATCGATGTCGATGACGGCAACGCGCGCGCCCTCGCGCGCGAAGGTGGCGGCAATGCCCTTGCCGAAGCCCGATGCCGCGCCGGTGACGAGCGCAACCTTGTTGTTGAGACGCATGCGACTTCCTTTCTACGTCGTTCAATGACGGGGCTCGCCTCACGACGCCGCGCACTCGGTGGGCTCCCTCTCCCCGACGGGGAGAGGGTTGGGGTGAGGGGGATCGAAGCTTATTAAGAGAGCTTAACCCCTCACCCCATCCCTCTCCCTTTGGGAGAGGGAGCCGACCGAGCCCTCCGCCTAGCAGTCAAGCACCAAGGCAAACGTCACGTGGATTTAACTCCGTAAGCGCGCGCCCAACCCAAGCCGTCTTCGGTTCTGGCGCGCGGGCGATATTCGCAACCGACCCATTTGCCGTAGCCGAGGCGATCGAGCGCCGCGAAGATCTCGGGATAGTTCACCTCGCCCTCGTCGGGCTCGCACCGCGACGGCACGGCGGCGATCTGCACATGGCCGACGAACGGCAGATGTTTTTCGAACCGCGTGATGAGATCGCCGCCGACGATCTGGGCGTGATAGAAGTCGAACTGCATGCGCACGTTCGGCCGCTCCACCTTGGCGATGATGTCGGCCGCCTGCTCGGCGCGGGTGAGGAAATAGTCCGGCCGGTCGCGCGGATTGATCGGCTCGATCAACAGCGTGACGTTCTTCTCCTGCGCCGCATCGGCGATCCGCGCGAGATTCCTGATGAAGGTCATCTCCGCCGCCGGCCGCTGCTCCGGCGGCACCTTGCCGGCGAGGCAATGGATCTGACAGCCGCCGATGGCAGTGACGTAGTCGAGCGCCTGCTTGAACAGCGTGGCGAATTCGCGCTCGCGGCCGGGGACGGCGGCGACGCCGAACTCACCCGCCGCCGACTGACCGGGCGCGGTGTTGATGCCGAGCATGGTCAAGCCGTGGCGGTCGAGCTCGGCCTTCACGGCGGACGGTGCGTGATCATAGGGAAGTTGCAGCTCGACCGCCCGAAAGCCCGCCGCGGCCGCCGCGGCAAAACGCTCGATCAGCGGGCGCTCGGTGAAGAGATAGGCCAGGTTGGCGGCGAAGCGGGGCATGCACAGATCCATCCGGCGTCATTGCCGGGCTTGACGATGCGAAGGATAACGAGCTTCCAATATTACAGCATGCTCGACAGCTTCCACATTGCGGTCCTGCCCGGCGACGGCATCGGGCCGGAGGTCATGGCTCCCGCGCTCGCGGTCCTCGACAAGGTCGCGGCGGCGACCCCCGGCCTCAAATTCCGCTTCAGCGAAGCGCCGGCAGGCGCCGGCCATTATCGCGACACCGGCAAGTCGATGCCGGCGTCCACCATCAAGCTGTGCGAGGAGGCCGACGCCATCCTGCTCGGTGCCTGCGGGCTGCCGCACATCCGCTATCCCGACAATACCGAGATCATGCCGCAGGTCGAGCTGCGCTTCATCTTCGACCTCTATGCCGGGGTGCGGCCGTGCCGGCTGATCCCGACCGTTCCGAGCCCGATCGTGGGAGCGGCCGAGCGCGGCATCGATCTCGTCGTGATCCGCGAATCGACCGAGGGCCTGTTCGCCTCCATGGGCAAGGGCGTGGTGACCGATACCGAAGCGCGCGAGACCCTGGTGATCACGCGCAAGACCTCGCAGCGGCTGTTCGACTTCTCGTTTCGGCTGGCGCGCCGCCGCAAGGCGCGCGGGGGGCGCGGCGTGCTCACCTGCGTCGACAAGGCGAACGCCTTCAAGGCCTACGCCTTCTTCCGCGGCATGTTCGACGAATGCGCCGCGCGCTATCCCGACGTCGGCACCGATCGCCTTTACGTCGATGCCTGTTCGGCCATGCTGGTGCGCCGGCCGTGGGACTTCGACGTGATGGTGATGGAGAACATGTTCGGCGACATCATCTCGGATCTGACCGCCGGCCTGATCGGCGGCATGGGCATGGCGCCCTCGGCCGACATCGGAGACACGCACGCGGTGTTCCAGCCCTGCCACGGCACCGCGCCCGACATCATGGGCAAGGGGCTCGCCAATCCGACCGCCATGATTCTCTCCGCTGCGCTGATGCTCGACTGGCTCGCCGACCGTCATGGCCATGGCGGCGCCGCACAAGCCGCGCGCGCGATCGAGAGCGCCGTCGATCGCGCCTTTGCGGCGGGCCTCAAGCCTTGCGAATTCGGCGGCCGCGACGGCACCGCCGCGATCGCGACCGCCGTATTGCGCGCGCTCGATGCGCCGGTCCCGGCTTAGGCTGGGTTCCGCCCACCATCTTGTGGGATACTTCCCACGACCCACATATTTCGCCGGGTGCGGCCCATCAACCGCGGTCGCACGTAAAGAATATCGACCTTTTCTACCGTTGGGATTCGTCCCATTTGTCTTCCCACCTGTGAAGTGGGACGTTTTGTGGTTGACGGGTATCCGCGCGCTTGGTTCGCTGTGGGCCGGTTCCTGCGCACCCCACAAGCCGTCCCCAAGCGCGGCGCGCGCAGGTTGGAGCGAAACGTCGGGCCATGAACGCGCAGGACCTGCTGCAGGAAATCGCCGACTATTGCCGCCACAGCGGCCTTGCGGAATCGACCTTCGGCCGGCGCGCCGTCAATGACGGCAAGCTCACCGCGCGGCTGCGCAACGGCGGCCGCATCACCACCGAGACGCTCGACCGCATCCGCGGCTTCATGGAGACCAACCGGACCGCGCTTGCGCGTCCCGCCGTCATCGAGCGCGCACGCGAACCACGCCCTCCCGTCGCCCCACCCGCACCGGCGCCTACCGGCGAGCGCGATCCGCAGCGCAATTTCCGCTTTTTCGACAACCGGCAGAAGTACCTGCTGTTCGTCAATACCTGCAGCGAAAAATGGGTGGTCGCCAGCCGCGTCGCGCTCGAGCTCGCCAACGTCCATCCGCGCCCGCCGGCGCTGCGCGTGTTCGACGCCGGCGTCGGCGACGGCACCGTGTTGCTGCGGGTGATGCGCGCGATGCACGACCGCTTTCCGCACACGCCCTTCTACGTGGTGGGCAAGGAGATCAGCCTCGAGGACGTCCGCCTGGCGTTGCAGAAGATGTCCGACCGGTTCTTCGAGCACCCGGCGACGGTGTTGGTGCTGACCAACTTCGCCTATGCCGACGCGCCCTGGCTCGCGGTCAAATCGCTGTCGGCGGCCTCGAGCATGGTCTGGCACGAAATGCCGCTGTCCGGCGATTCGGCCTATCGCTTCGAGCAGCAGATCACCGATCTGGTGCCGTTCCTGTCGCAGAACTGGAAGGCCGGGGTGAGCGCCAAGACCGGCAACCCGGTCTACGAGCGCCCGGTGGTGCTGGTGCTCTATCGCGAGGATCACAAATTCCTGCTTGACCCGATCATCCCGCGTCCCGGCGGCACGGTCGCCAACTACGACCTCGTCATCGCCTCGCAGCCCTATCGCGCGCGCTCGCCGCTCGAGTTCAAGGCCAAGCGCGTGATCGCGCCGCTCGCCAGGGCGCTCGGCCCGGGCGGCCGGCTGATCGCCATCCATTCCCACGGCAACGATCCGGGCATGGACATCATCCAGCGCATCTGGCCGGGCGACAATCCGTTCATCCACGACCGCCACCAGATCATGAAGGCGGTGAAGCACGAGCTCGGCCCCGCCGGACGCGACCTCAACTTCAACGCCTATGCCGACAACCGCTCGCTGTTCCGCTACGACATGCACACGTTGCCGAGCGAGATTTCGGACCAGTCGATCGGCACTTCGACGCTGTTTGCGGCCTGGAACGCGGCGATCTACGTAGCGCAGGTCGAGGACGACCGGCTCGGCGAGGTCGTCGCCGACGGACGTTATCTCGAATCGACGCGCGACGTTTTGCGCGAGCACGGCGCGCTCTGGTTCTACGACGAATCCTACGTGATCTCGCGCCGCCGCGAGTGAAAGACATGGCTTCCGTCATGACCACGGTCGAGGATCGCGCCGATCCGATCGAAGCGATCGCCGATTTCACGGCCGGCTTCTCGCTCGAAACGACGCGGCCGTCCGCCGACGACGTCGCCGCCTTGGCCGGCATCGTTCCCGCTGGGGCGAGCGTCTATGTCACCGCGGTGCCGCGGAGGCCGGCGCGCGAGACGATCGAAACCGCGGCGCGGCTGCGCACGGCCGGCTTCGAACCGGTGCCGCACCTTGCCGTGCGCGGCTTTGCCAGCGCGCTTGAGCTTGATGATTTTCTCGCCCGCGCCAGCGGCCAGGCGGGCGTCACGCGCGTGCTGGTAATCGCCGGAGATCACGATGAGCCCGCCGGCGACTTCCGCAGCGCGATCGAGGTGATCGACGGCGGCGCGCTGCAGCGTCACGGCATCACGGGGATCGCCATCGCCGCCTATCCCGATGGCCATCCGCGCATATCGCAGCAGGACCTCGACCGCTCGCTCGCCGACAAGATCCAATCCGCGGAGGCCACCGGCCTGGCGGTCCACATCGTCACCCAGTTCGGCTTCGATGCCCAAGCGATCCTGCAATGGATCGGCCGGCTGCGCGAGTTCGGCGTCGAACACCCGGTACGGATCGGCCTTGCCGGCCCGACCAATCTCGCGACGCTGTTGCGCTACGCCAAGCACTGCGGCGTGCGGGCATCCGCCCAGGGGCTCGCGCGCCAGGCTGGCCTGCTGCGGCAGCTGTTCGCCATGTCGGCGCCCGATAACTTGGTGCGCGCGCTGGCGCAGGCGCGCGCCGACAAACATCTCGGCGAGATCGCGCCGCATTTCTTTTCCTTCGGCGGCTTGCTGTGCACGGCGCGCTGGGCCGAGGCGGTGGCGCAGCGCCGGATCGCGCTCGAGGCCGGCGAGGGATTCCGAGTCGAGCCGCCGCCCGCAGAAGGCTGACGCGCCGACGGCTCAACGAGTGTCGTGCGCAGGAGTATTTATCAGTGCAGTCGGCTCACGTTCGTGCCGCTCGCCAAACTCGAAGGCGACGTGATCAAGCGACCCCATCGCGGTAGGCGCCTCAGTCGACGCGGCCGCCGTTGGCGACGCACTGATCGATCCGGCTGCCGGACGTGTATGGCAGCACAAGGTACCTCGGGCCGACACTATATACTGCGCCGGACTGCCCGTATTTCCGGAAGATGGCCTTGCGACACTTCAGGTAGAGCGCTTCTCTCGATTGCGGCTGCGCTTTCGTTTGCGTTTGCGCTGCCGCTGGCGAGAAGAAGGACACCTGAGCCGCGAAAGAAAGGAGCGAAAGCAGCGTGACGCAGAGTGCAATCGGCAGCATTCTCATGACCGTCCTCCCCTGATGGCAACTCGCGTGCGCCGATGCGGCAGCTTCAGGACCGACTATCGGCTGCGAACGGCTGAAAGGTCTCCGGACCCCGGCGTCGCCCATAAGACGATGCGAACTTATCGCCACTCTTGGCGGCCGAAGCGGCTCGACCACAATCTCTGGCCGCAGGTATGCAGTTTACTATCGGGATGGTAGAATGTGCATCCAGAATTCGTATTAGGCGGGCGAATTGATGGAGCGCCCTCAGGAAGACATTCAGGGCCTGGCAGTGCCGCTTGCGACGCCGGCGGCCGAACCTGCGATATTGCCCCCCGAGCCCGAGGCAGCCCGCGAAATCCCCAATGCCGGATTGACGCGATCGGCGCTGACCCTTGCAATCCTCGCGCTCGGGGCCGGCCTCATTACCGGCGTTATTCCTATCCCCGATTTCGACGTCGCACCCGCGCCCGTCGTATCGCCGGCGACCTCCTCGATCGAAGCCGAGCCCCAGCCCTTGGCGCAGGTGTCATCGAACCTGTTGCGACCAGTTCAAACGTCCGAATTGGAACGCGCGATTGCCGAGGTGGGCCTTGCCGAAGCCGAGGAGGAGCGCCTTCGTGGAGAAATAGCCGCGGGCGACACTAGGTTGGCGTGGATCGTCTTGTCGGATTGGGATGCGCAGGATGGCGACGGGGTATTGGTATCAGCTGCGGGTTACGCACAGCATGTCCGCCTTTATCATCGCCCCACAACGCTCGCTGTCCCTTACAAACCCGGCGTGCCGATAACGCTGACGGGCGATGTCGACGGCGACAATTCCGGTAAGATCACCGTCGCGGTGCATATGGGCGACGCGCGCGTGCCGCTGAGCCTGCGGCTCGGGCAAACGGTCCAGGTGCCAACGCCATGATGGGAGGACCGTGGGCCGGTCGACTCGGCATCCTTTTCATTCTGATTATCGTGGTGAAGGCGTCGCCCTCGCTTGCCGAGTTTCTGGTCGCCTTGGCTTTTGTGGCCAGCGCCGCGCTTCTGCTGTATAAAGGACGCTACTTTCCGAGGGTCATCATGGACATTCTCGACCGGCTTACTAACAAAGCTCAGCTTGAGCGAGCTTATGAGGCCAAGGACGCACAACTCACGACAATCAATGCCGAAGAGCTAGCAGCCAAGTTGAAAGCGAAGGTCATCGGCCAAAATGAAGTCATTGATGAGATTGCCGCGCAACTCAGGCGTCGCATCGCAGCAAAACGTAAGGACAAACCACTTGCAGTGCTCTGTTTCGCGGGCCCGCCTGGCGTCGGTAAGACGCATCTCGCGAAGGTATTGGCCGAGACGCTTTACGCCGATAAGAACCACCTGCACTTCTTCGATATGAGCCAGGCCGCGACGCCGATGGGCGCCAACGCGTTATTTGGTTCCCCGAAAGGATATCTTGGCTCGACCAGCTACGGCGCACTCACGGCGGCGCTGCGCGACGTTCCAAACGCGGTTGTTCTACTCGACGAATTCGAAAAGGCCCACCCGGAGGTGCATAAGCGCTTCCTGACGGCATGGAATGATGGTTTTATCACCGAGCTCAGCGACGGCGCAAAACTGCCGACCAACGAGGCAATCTTCATTTTGACCACAAATGCTGCTTCGCGCCGGATCGGCGAGATGGCGAGCCAGCACAGTGGCCCCCGCGAAGAACTCGATCGCATGGTCAAATCGGCACTGGCGGACGCACAGTTCGCGCCCGAGGTGTTATCGCGTATCGACGAAGTGTTCGCGTTTCGCGACCTCAAAGGCCTCGATATTGCCCGCGTCGTCGCCCTGGAAATCGAGGCGCTGGCCCAACAATTCGGTCTTGAGATTGCGGCAGGAGGGATTGAGCCGCGTATTCTGTTGAGGGCAATCGATACGTTGTCGAAGCAGCAACCGGCGGGCGGGGTACGGGATATTGCCCGCACGATCGAGAAACAGATCACGGACGGATTGATCGACGCCAAAGCCGCAAGAGCAAGACGCATTCGACTGCAGGCCGATGGCGAGCGCATCAGAGTGGTGCCCGAGAGTGATGATCGGGCGACCCAGCAAACAGGCGAGGGTTCCGCCGGTCTTGCGCAAGCAACATAAACTGACGGCAATATGGGCGCCGTATCGAAACAATCATTTATTTCAGGCGGCCGACCACCCGCCCTTCGCTTTGCTTGGCGGCTCTATCAGTCCGATGACTCATTTCGTGGCTTAGTAGATTTCGCCATCTTCGGCTCGGTGGTGTTGTTATTTCTCGATCCGTCGGTAATGCAGTCGGCGCGCAATCTGACTCATCGGGCCTTTACCGTCATCGAGACCCTTGTTTCCCAGCGCATTGAACGAATGCCGCCGAGCGTTGTGCCGGAGGCACGGACGAAGGGGGCGGCAAGCTCGGCGCCGGCGGACACCCCGCCTGCCGTAAATGCGCCGCCAATGATCACGGCTTTCCCGCCTGCGGTCGAATCGATAACCGGGCCATCGACCGGAACGGCATCGGGCCTGCCATCGGCTCGCTCCGAAGCATCCGGCCCAGTAACGCATCCGACGGAAACAAGAGGGAATGCGTCGAACGCGCCCACAAGTGGCGACGGAATTGCGCCGAAGGCGGCCGATCTGAATCTGCCGGCTACGCAAGCGCCGGCCGTATCGCCGAGCAAAGATGCAACTCCAACAACATCTCCAGGCGAATCCAGGCCCGCTGCTCCCAAGCAAATCGACGTGCCGATGCCGTTGGCGGCGGCGCTCAAGAGTCCGCGTCTGTTGTCGCCGCAATTCTTGATCGAGATTGACGAGAGCGCATTCCGTTCATCGAGTTCCGAGGATCAACAGCGGCTCAAGAAGGCCACCGCGGACTATCGTTCCATGCGCTTCGAGCAAATGATGGACGATCTTGCGGATGCGAGCTCCGCCGATGCCAACGTGCTCTTCCTGCGTGCGCTCGGGCTGATGCGGCAGATCAGTTCGAACAGGTTTGCTCTGGCGCGTCATCTTCTCCAAACCGCGGCGTCAGATGGGCGGGCGCAGGCCGCCGTTATCCTGGGCATATTATTGGTATCGGGACCGGACGGCGTGGACAAAGATGTCAACGGGGGACGGAAACTTATTGAGGCCGCGGCGGGCGCAGGCGATCGGATGGCACAGCGCGCCGCGGGCTTCGGTCATATCAACGGTGAGTTTGGTTCGCTCGATCCTGTCACAGGAGTGATGTGGCTCAAGCGCGCAGCCGAGGCGGGCGATCCGCAGGCCATGCTGCACTACGCCTATTTGCTTTCAACAGGCACGGGCGTCGAAAGAAACGGAAACATGGCCGAGAATTACCTACGCCGCGCCGCGGAGGCCGGGCTGAGCGCAGCCCAGGACACGCTCGGCACCTGGATTCTCGACCGCTACAAGTCGGGCCTCATTGCGGATCCGACCGAAGGCGTACGCTGGCTCACGCGAGCCTATCAGCGTGGCTTCTCGATGAGTGCGCTCGTGCGGCTCGGACTTTTTTATGCTGACGAGGGCCGAGGCGCATGGCGGGACCGCAGCAAATCATTTGCTCTGCTCAGCCAGTGCATTGGCTATGCGACGACGAGCTGCCAATTCGCCTACGCCTATCACTTGCAATACGGCTTCGGAACGCGAAGCGACCCCGCCAAATCCTATACCTACTATGAAGTGGCGCGCCAACTCGGCTCGCCTAGAGCGCTTGAGCGGCTGCAAGCACTGGATCGGTTGCTGTCGTCCGACGAGAAAGCGAAAGCAGTCGAACTCGCCAAATCGATCCGTAGCGAACTGCGTCCAATACCGACGCAGGTGGTTTTTCAATATGCTGGAAATCAGCTGCCGTCGCCCTGGTCCGCGCCGCCATCAGCACAGATCAGGCGATAGTGGGACGTTCGTGGGCTAGCGCGGTTGTTCCCGCCTCAGAAGGCGTCTAATACGCCGCCGCGAGCAGCGTGCGCACGTCCTCGGCCGAGACCTTGCGTGGTACGCTGATCGCCATCGCCGCGACTTCCTGCGCGACGAAATCGGTCTTGGCGCGATCGAATCCGACCTCGCGCAGCCGCTGCGGGATCGGAAAGCCGCGCAGCAGGGCGGCCAGGCGCTCCGCACCATCGCCGCCGAGCGCAGCCGCGAGCCGCGCCTGTGCCTCCGGCGCCGCCGCCAGGTTGAAACGCGCGACGTGGGGCAGGACGATCGCGTGGGTCTCGGCGTGCGGCAGGCCGAGGCCGCCGAGCACGTGCGCGAGCTTGTGCTGCAGCCCGGTGCCTGAGGCGAGCACCACGCCGGCAAGCCAAGCGGCGACGAGGCATTCCGCGCGCGCCTCGTGGTCGCCGCCGTTCGCGACCACGCGCGGCAGATGCACGGCGAAGCGGCGCGCCGCGTCGCTCGCAAGCGCCATCAGGAACGGCGTGCGGTCGCCGACCCATAGCGCCTCGACGCAATGGGCGATGCCATTCATGCCGCTCGCCGCGCTCACCGCCGCCGGCAGCGCGAGCGTGAGCTCGGGGTCGTAGACGATGGTGCGCGGCAGCACGCGAACATCCTTGCCGGTGAATTTGCGCTCGCCCTCGCTCATGCCCCAGATCGCGGTCGCTTCCGATCCGGAATAGGTGGTCGGCACCGCGATGATCGGCAGGCCGAGGTCGCGCGCGATGATCTTGGCAAGCCCGATGGCGGCACCGCCGCCGGCGGCGACGAGGCCATCGGCGCCGCGCGCCGCAGCGATGCCTGCTTCCGCCACGGGCTTCGGGACGTGGAGCGAGGCCTGCGCATGCAGCCCCGTCGCGCGCGCGCCCAGAATTTCGACCAGCCGGCCGCCGAGGCGGGCGCCGCTGCCGGGCGTGGCGATCACCAGCGCGCGGTTCAAGCCGAGCCGCGCCGCTTCATCCGCGACGCGCGCGACCGCGCCCGGCGCGAACACGACGCGCTGCCCTGGGACGTCATGAACGAATGAGATCATACCGATCGATGTTCGCCGCGATCATTTGCATGCGCGCGCGAGGCAAGCTTACCCCCTGCGCGAAAGCTTGCCCACGGTTATCGAATTGCAGGAAGTCCCGCGGAAAATTCCGTTCGAGTCGACGCACCTCTTCCGCTCATTCCCGCGCATAGCGCGTCGTTAAGGGCGTTCACGCCCGTCCATAGCCCGCGAAGACGGGCGTAAACGCCCTTTAGGTACGGGCTATGGACGCACGTAAACGCGCTTATGCTGAGAATCCAGTCTGTCGGATCTGGGTCCCCGCCTTCGCGGGGACGAGCGGATGTTGGGCGGATTACGCGCAACCGAGGCGCGCTCTAGTGCGGGCCGGTGTCCTCGCGCCAGATTCCGAGCGCTTCCTGCGCCGGGCGATCGGAGATCGAGAACAGCACCGATTCCTTCCCCACCCGATGGGAGTAATGCTTCCACGGCGGCACCACGAACACGTCGTTAGGGCCCCATTCCAGCACCTTGCCGTCGACCGTGGTCGCGCCCTCCCCTTCGGCGCAGACAAAGATGGTGCCGTCGGTGGCGCGGTATTTCTCGCCCTTGAAGCCCTTGGGGAAGAGCGCGAGGTTCGCGCCCATGGTCGGCAGCACCGGGCCGCCGTTGATCGGGTTGGCATAGCGCACCCGCGCGCCATGGCGCTTGTCGACGTCGCCCGCCTTCATCATGCGCTCGATGATCGGCCGCGTGCGCGCATAGGTGTAGTTGATGACGGGGCTGCGATTGAGCCCCGCCGGCGCGCCATCCGGCAACACGCCCGACGCGTAGAAGCTGAGCGAATCCCCGTCCGCCCGGCTGGTCGGCTGGGTTGCGCTGGCGAACTGCTCGGCGAACGAGGTCTCGAAGAAATTGACCTGCGGGAAATCGAGCACGTCGAGCCAAAGCATGGGCTTGTGGGAGGTGTTGCCGTGGTCATGCGGCGCCCAGTTGGCGGTGATGACGAAGTCGCCGGGCGACATGTACGCTTTCTCGCCCTCGACCGCGGTATAGGCCCCCTCGCCGTCGAGCACGAAGCGGATGGCCGAGGAGACGTGGCGGTGGGCGGGAGCGACCTCGCCCGGGAGGATCATCTGGACGCCGGCGAACAGCGTGTTGGTGGCCTTGGATTCGCCCCGCATGCCGGGATTTTCCAGGATCAAAACGCGCCGCTCGGCCTCCTCGGCGGTGATCAGCGCGCCCGATTCCATCACCAGGCGCTTGATGTCGTCGTAGTGCCAGATCACCGGCGCGCAACGCGTGAGTGGCTCCTTGGTGACGACATTCTTCATCACCTTCCACAGCGGCGTCATGTCGTGCTTGGCGATGCGCTCGTAATACGCCTGCCGCATGGCCTCGATGTTGTGCTTGGGGCCAGGGGCCTTACTCTCGGCTCGCTTGCTTGCGCTCGCGCTCGCCATGGCGCTTCTCCCTTCGGTCGATTGGGCGGTCCAGATTAGAATAATCCAAAACTGACAATTAGTATATAATGAAACTATCTCCCCTTTGAAGGCCGGAATATCAGGTATTCACGTTGCCGCCGTCGACCGCGAGCGTCTGCCCGGTGACGAAATCGCTTTCCGCCGACGCCAGGAAAACCAGCGCGCCCAGCAGGTCCTGGGGATGCTCGTCGCGCCGCAGCGAACGCGACTGCACGGCGCGCTCGCGCGCGGTCTCGACGTGACCGGGATTCTCGCGCATCACCGTGTCGCTCAAGGTGAAGCCCGGCGCCAGCGTGTTGACGCGAATGCCGTGCTCGCCGAGCTCGCGCGCGAGCGCGCGCGTGAACGCCATGATGCCGCCCTTGCTGGTGACGTAGTGCAGCATCCACGGGATGCCGCGAAAGGCGGTGCCGGAACCGATATTGATGATCTTGCCATAACCCTGCGCGATCATGTGGGGGGCGACGTGCTTGACCATCAAAAACGGCCCGCGCAGATTGACCGCCATCACCTTGTCCCACAGCTCGCCGTCGATTTCGGTGCACTTGGTTTCCTGCAGCGGCGCGAACAGCGCGGCGTTGTTGACCAGCACGTCGATCTTGCCGAAGCGCTCGATGGCGGCGGCGACCAGCGCCTTGACCGAGGTTTCGTCGCTGACGTCGGCGATGGCGCTGGCCACCGAATTCGCCCCATGCTCGGCGGCAATCTCCTGCGCCAACTCCTTGCCGTCGGCGATGTCGGCGATCATCACGCGTGCGCCCTCGGCGGCGAGCGCGCGCGAGTAATGCCGGCCGATTCCCTTCGCCCCGCCGGTGACGATCACCGCGCGGCCGGACAGCCTCCCCATGGCCTTACTCCTTCGGGCTCACGCGGCGGATGAATTTCTCGAACTCCGCGAGCTGCTGCTTGATCATGCCGATAGCCGTCTCATCCTTGAGCTCGAGCGTCTTCTCGTCGAATTTCTGCGCGGCGAAGGTGACGATGACCTCAGGCCGGCCGAACAGGATGACATCGACCGAGGTCAGCGACTGCCGCAGATGATGTTGCATGCGCGAGCCGCCGAGGATGCCGCCGGCGGCCGACTGCAGCGCCACCGGCTTGTCCTCGAACGGCTGCTCCTTCATGCGCGATACCCAATCGATCGCATTCTTCAGGCCGCCGGGGATCGACCAATTGTACTCGGGCGACACGATGATCAGTCCATCGGCGCTGCGGATGGCGTCCGCCCAGGCGTTCACGTCGGCCGGAAAGCCGGTCGAGTTCTGGATGTCGAAATTGTAGATCGGAAAGGTTTCGAACGGCGGTGCGAGACGAAGCTTCATCGCGGGCGGCGCCCACGCCGGCAAGGTGCGCGCGAGCGCCGCGTTGTAGGAACCTTTGCGCAACGAGCCGCAGATCACGAGCACATCGAGTTGCTTGTCAGCCACGATTCACCCCCCGAGGCGGCGCGCGGGCGCCGATGCGATGGCAATTGATAACGAAAGAGTGGCTGCGGACAAGGCACGAAAGACTTTGGCACTCCGCGGCACGGCTGTCGCAAGGATGCGAGGCCTGCGAGTTCAGCTTTTCGCGGCCACTCGCGCGATGAATGTCGCAAACGACGCCAGCTGCTGCTTGAGGAGGCCGCGTGTGACCTCGTCCTTGAGCTCGCCGGTTTTCTCATCGAATTTCGATGCGCAGCCGCCGATGAAGATCTCGGGCTTGTTGAGCGTGAAGGCGTCGAGAAACATCATCGACTTGCGCAGATCGTATTGCACGCGCGCGCCGCCGACGGGTCCGGGCGAAACCGATTGCAGCGCCACCGGCTTGCCGGCGAAGGGCTGGTTCTGCAGCCGCGACACCCAGTCGATCGCGTTCTTGAGACCGCCGGGAATGCTGAAATTGTATTCGGGGGTGCAGAAAATCACCCCGTCCGCGGCGCGAATGGCGTCAGCGAGCGTGTTGACCGGCGCGGGAAAGCCGGTCGAGTTCTGGATATCGGCGTTGTAGAGCGGAAAGTCGGCAAAGGAGGGAGCGGGCTTGACGGTCATGCCGTCGGGCGCAAGCGACGGCAATAGCCGCTGCACCATGGCGTTGTAGGAACCTTTGCGGAGCGAGCCGCAGATCGAGACAACATTCAAAGTGGCCATGACCATCTCCAGCTTGTTGATGAAATCGGGTGGCGTTGACGCGGCGGGCTCCGACCGGCCTCATGCCGAGGAGCGCACACCTGTCTCTAAGCATCGCGCCTATTTCTCGTTCTCGATCGGGTTTACGAGCACGCCGATGCCCTCAATGTCGATCTCGCAGGTATCGTCCTGCTTCATCCACACCGGGTTCGGCTTGCGTGCGTGGCCGACGCCCGACGGCGTGCCGGTGAAGACGATGTCACCGGGCTCGAGCGTCATGCCCTGCGTGATGTAGGCGATGGTCTCGGCGATCGGGAACATCATGTTGTCGGTGTTGTCGGACTGCATGACCTGCCCGTTGAGCCGCGTCTGGATTTTCAAGCCCTTGCCGCCGGCCGGCAGCTCGTCGACGGTGACCATCCACGGGCCGAAGCCGCCGGTGCGGTCGAAATTCTTGCCCATGTCCCATTGCGTGGTCTTGCGCTGATATTCGCGCACCGAGCCTTCGTTGCCGCAGGAATATCCGGCAATGCACGAATATGCGTTCGCAGTCGTGAGGTGCTTGGCCCGCTTGCCGACGATGAAGATGAGCTCGGCTTCGTAGTCGAGCGTCTCGGAGGCCTTCGGCCGGATGATCGGTTGCCCGTGCGGCACCAGCGAGGTGCGGCCGCGCATGAAGATGGTCGGGAATTTCGGAATGTTGTCGCGCTGCGAGCCTTCCTTGACGTGCTCGAGATAGTTGAGGCCGAGGCAGATGACCTTGCCCGGCGCCGCCACCGGCAAACCGTAGGCCAGACCCTTGAGCGGGCGGCGCGCGCTCGCGGGCGCGCGCTTGGCCGCGTCCTTGAGCGCGGACAGCTCGCCGTTGTTGCGGCGCAGGCATTCGCCCAGATCGCCGGGTATGGCCTTGTCGACCGCCTGCAGATCGATGACCTGATCGCCCTCGATCACGCCGAGATGCAGCGCGCCGTTGGCTTCGAAACCGACGATTTTCATGGTGCTCCCTCGCTTGGTAGGGCGTCCTTGTAGCAGCCGCAGATGGCAAAGCGAAGCATGGCGCCCGCTGGCGCGTTTGCCGCAGCTGCAGCGTTGCAACGATCACGCCGCGCGGGCGAGGAAATGCGTCCGCAGCATCTCGCGCCCGGCACGGCCGGCTTGCAGGTCAAAGGCGTTGACGACGGCCAGTCGAAAGCCGCCGGGCGGCATGGCGTGGCGCTCGGGTTCCTTGTCCTCGTGAAACGTGATCTGCACGCTCGAGACACCGGGCAGGCGCCGCACCTGCGCCACGAGCGCGGGCGGCGGATGGCGATAGCGCGGACCGTGCGGCCCGAACAGCACGACGCTGTATCCGTCGCGCCGGTCTTGATCGGCGAAGTCCCAGCGCCGCTCCTGGTAGAGGCGCACGAGCGCATCGACCCAGCCGGCCCCATAGAGGTCCGGCCATTGATCGCTCATGCGCAGATGCACCTCGATCATGCGACCGCCGATGGTCTCGGTGTTGAGGATGCCGGTGTAGCCCTTGAGATGCCGGCGGATCCACGCGCCGCAATACGCCTCGATGCCGGGATCGTGCGCGGCGTGCACGGTCCAATGATCGAAGGTGCCTTCCCCGCCGGGTTCTCCGGTCGCGTGGCGCCACCAGCGCGGCTCGCCGTCGACGACCGCGACGTCAGAACTGACATGGCGGCCATCCAAGAGCGTCATCCACATGTGCCCGGGCGTGAGGCTCGCCTCGTACTCCGCTTGCGAGGAGAGCACGCGGCTCGCGACTCCCATGCCCTTGAGATTGATGATGGGCTTGGAGAACACGGGAAATCGCGGCGGCGGCACGCCGTGCGGTCCGGCATCGAGACCCTGGCTCAACGCGATCGCGATCTTGTCGTAGACCCAGCGATGATCCGGGTACCAAAGCCAGGCGTCGCTGTCTTCGGTCGGAATGTTCACATCCGGCGGACAGGCGGCGCGTTCGAAATATTGCAGGCGCCAAGGATCGGCTTCGCAGATCGGCATAGAGGTTCAATTCGATTTGAACATCGTGTTTATAGTCCAGACCCGCCAGGGTGCGCAAAGGCGCGCGCCTGGCGCGCCGTGCCACGAAGCTCGTCAATGCCGCGAAAGACGCGTGGACACGCTAAACTTTGCCCACCCTGCGAAACGGGCGTCAGCGGTCCTCGAACGTCAGCGCATGGATTGAAAAGTTTGCGCCGGCGTCGGTCCATGTGGCGGCGGGAGTCCATCCCGATCCGCGCGCCAAGGCCGCAAAGTATTCGAGCGTGTATTTATAGCTGTTCTCGGTGTGAATCGTCTCTCCCGTGCGGAATTCGACGGTGCGTCCGGCCACGCTGACCTTCTGACGCTTCTTGCTGACGAGATGCATCTCGATGCGGTGGCGCTCGCGATTGTAGAAAGCGCGGTGGCCGAAGTTTTCGAGTTCGAAATCGCCGTTGAGCTCGCGATTGATCCGCGCGAGCAGATTGAGATTGAACTTTGCGGTCAGGCCGGCTGCGTCATTGTAAGCGGCATTGAGGATGCCGGCGTCTTTCACCAGGTCGACCCCGATGATCAACGCGGCGCCGCGTCCCAGCATGCGCCCGGCGTGGCGCAGGAACGAGGAGGCTTCATGCGGCTCGAAATTTCCGATGGTCGATCCGGGAAAGAATCCGGTATGAGCCATTCCCGCGGCCGCGGCCGGCAACGAGAACGGCTGGGTGAAATCGGCCTCGACCGCGAGCACCGCAAGGCGCGGATAATCACGTCGAAGCGCTGCCGCCTCCTGGACCAGCATCTGGGAGGAAATGTCGACCGGCACATAGGCCGCGATCGTCGGCGCCGCTGCCAGCAGGATCCTCACCTTCCTGCTCGAGCCGCTGCCGAATTCGATCAACGCCGAGTCCGCGGGAAAAAAGCGCGCGATCTCAGGCGCCCGCTCGTCCAGGATCTGCAGCTCGCAACGCGTCAGATAATATTCCGGCGATGCAGTGATATCCTCGAACAGTTGCGCGCCGATCTCGTCGTAGAAGTATTTCGGGGGAAGCTGCTTGGGCCGCGCCGTCAAGCCGGCAATGACGTCGTGCGCAAACGAGGAACCCGCCTCGGCGGGTTCGTAGGCAAGAGCGGCCTGGATCGGCGCAGCCATCATCAACTCCGGTCGTGGCGCGTCGGCACGCGCATTCATCCCACATAGTCCAGAAGCCTGAGCCCGCTGAACTGCCAGCGCGCCGACGGATAGAAGAAATTGCGATAGCTCGCGCGCCCATGGCCGGCGGGCGTCGCGTGCGAGCTTCCACGCAAGACCATTTGGTTGATCATGAACTTGCCGTTGTACTCCCCGAGCGCGCCGTCCGCCGCGCGGTAGCCCGGATAGGGCAAGTAAGCGCTGCGCGTCCACTGCCACACCGTGCCGAAGGCGTCATCGAGAAGATTTGCGCGCGCCGCCACTTCCCATTCCGCCTCGGTCGGCAAATGCTTGCCGGCCCAGCGCGCGAAGGCGTCGGCCTCGTAGTAGCTCACATGCGCAACCGGCGCGTCCGGATCGACCGGGCGCAGCCCGCCAAGCGTAAGCGAGTACCACGCGCCATCGTGCTTGCGCCAATAGCCGGGCGCGTTCCAGCCTTCTGCCTCAACCGTCGCCCAGCCGTCGGAGAGCCATAACGACGGCGTCGCATAGCCCCCCTCGGCCATGAATTCGAGCCATCGCGCGTTGGTCACGAGACCGCGCCCGATGCACGCCGGCTGCAGCAACACCCGGTGCGCCGGCCGCTCGTTGTCGAAACAATAGCCCTCGCCCTCAAAGCCGATACCGTGGATGCCGGACGGCAACGCGACAAATTCGCCTGACGAGGACGACGCAGGCGGTGGACGCCAATCGGCGTCGTAGCTGGGCGCCGCCGGGTTCTGCGCGAAGGCGTGCAGAATGTCGGTGAGGAGCAACTCTTGATGTTGCTGCTCGTGATGGAGGCCGATCTCGAGAATGCGTGCGACCTCGGCCAATTGCGCCTCGTCGGCGCCGGCGAGCAGGCGTTCTATTCCCTCGTCGACATGGGCGCGAAACGCGGCGACCTGTTCGCAGTCCGGCCGCGTGACGAGCCCGCGCTTGGGCCGCGCGTGGCGCGGCCCAGCCGCCACATAGTACGAGTTGAAGAGATAGGCGAACCGCTCATCGAAGACGCGATAGCCGGCAAGATGCGGCCGCAAGAGAAACTGCTCGAAGAACCAGGCCGTATGCGCGCGGTGCCACTTGGTCGGGCTCGCATCGGGCATCGACTGCACCACCTGATCCTCGGCGCTCAAGGGCGCGGCGCGGCGTTCCGTTTCCGCGCGCATCGCGCGGAACGCATCGCGCCAGGTGATCCGAGGATCGGTCGGCGTGGCTCGTGGGATCGTTTCGGTATCACCTTCGTCGCGGCGGCGACGAAGGACGGGTGACGAGGTCGCGGGCGGCATGCCCATTCCCGGGTTGGCGAAATCGAGAGGCGTCAGGTGACAGGAAACCGCTTGGAGGTATCGATTGTTCCTTCATTATACGTGAATGGGGAAAGCTGGGTTGCCGCTCGCGGATATTTTACGGGACGTGAGCCGGCCATGACCGCTGCGGGGAAAAGTAAGACTTTCCATGAGCTTACGGCTTGGAGTCGGGTCTGGATCGCAGTCGCGCGCCCCCGCGGTGGAGGCGCGCGCTTACTTCGCCGCGCTTGCGCCCGCCGCCGCCGCCAAGCCATCTTGCTGGCCGGTGCCGCCGCTCGCCCCGATCGCGCCGATGATCTTGCCGTTGACCACAATCGGAACGCCGCCCTCGGACGCCACCGGTTTTTCCGGAAAGGTCATGAACGCGGTATTGCCCGCGGCGTACTGATCCGCGAACGCTTTGCTCGGACGACGGAACAGCACCGAGGTGCGCGCCTTGCCCTGGGAAATTTCGACCGACGCCAGCTGCGTGCCGTCCATCTTCTCGAAATAGACGAGTTCGCCCGCCGGTCCCACGATCGCGAGCGCCATGCGCCAATTGTTTTTCTTGGCCTCGGCAAGCGCGGCGGCGGCGACGGTCTTGGCCTGCTCATTGGTGATGGGCGGCCCATAGTCGGCGGGCGGCCCGGAAGTAGCGGCCGGGGCGGGAGACGGCGCCGGTTGCTGCGCCAGCGCGGTGCCGCCGAGCGCCAGCGTCGAGCCGATGCTGAGCGCGATCAAGACATCAAGTCGCATGGTCCTCTCTCCAGCTGGATTACCGCGGCGCTGCCACGCCGTCTTGCTAATCGGTGCCGCCACCGCTCGCCCCAATCGCGCCGATGATCTTGCCGTTCACGATAATCGGAACGCCGCCTTCGGATGCAACAGGTTTTTCCGGAAAGGTCGTGAATGCCCTATTGCCCGCGGCATACTGATCCGCGAACACTTTGCTCGGACGACGGAACAGCACGGCGGTGCGCGCCTTGCCCTGGGCGATCTCGACCGACGCCAGCTGGGTGCCGTCCATCTTCTCGAAATAGACGAGTTCGCCGGCCGGTCCCACGATCGCGAACGCCATCGGCGAATTGTTTTTCTTGGCCTCCGCAAGCGCGGCGGCCGCAACCGTCTTTGCCTGCTCATTGGTGATGGGCGGGCCATAGTCGGCGGGCGGCGCAGGGGGAGGCACCGGTTGCTGCGCCAGCGCCGAGCCGCCGAGCGCCAGCGCCGAGGCCATGCCGAGCGCGATCAAGACATCAAGTCGCATGGTCCTGTCTCTCCACCTGCATTATCGCGGCGTCATGATGTTGTCGAAAATTGGTCGTCTCTAGACCACGCGCCGACAATTCATACTAAGCTCCACTCTTTCAGGCGAGCCCTCGATCAGAATAGGCGAGTTGCCATTGCACGAGCAAGAAGCGCCCTGCGCACGAGCAAGAAGTGCCCTGCCGAAGCTCGGCGTCGGGAATCGGGCAGCGCGCCCGCAAAGCATGATGGAACCAACGCGGACAGTGACGATGCAAGCGATACGACAAACTTGGGCTGTGCTGGCGGTGCTGCTGATGGGGGCCCCGACGGGGGCCTTCGCCCAAGCGAACTGCCGCAACACCGCTCCCTTCGAGCCTTGGCTCGCCGACTTCAAGAAAGAAGCGGCCGCCAAGGGCATTTCGCAGGCCACCATCGCGGCGGCTTCTCCCTACCTGGTGCTCGATCAGCGCATCATCAATATCGACCGCGGGCAACGCTTCTTCGCCCAGAACTTCCTCGAAATTTCCGACAAGATGCTGGCCGGCGGACGCCTGCCCAACGGCGCCGCGCAAATGAAGAAGCACCAAGCGACCTTTGCGCGCGAGGAAAAGGACTTCGGCGTGCCGGCCTCCGTCATCAGCGCCTTCTGGGGGCTGGAAAGCGATTTCGGTGCCGGCCAGGGCAAGGATCAGGCGATCAAATCGCTTGTCACCCTCGCCTATGACTGCCGCCGTCCGGAGATGTTCCGCGGGCACCTGTTCGATGCGCTGCGCTTGATCGAACGCGGCGACCTGCGCGCCGACGAAATGATCGGCTCCTGGGCCGGCGAGCTCGGACAGACGCAGATGATGCCGTCCGAATACATGGCGCACGCCATCGACTACGACGGCGACGGCAAACGCAACCTGATCAAGAGCGCGGCCGACGTGATCGGCTCGAGCGGAAAATATCTCGTGCATCTCGGATGGAAGCGCGGCGAGCCTTGGCTGCAGGAGGTGCGCGTGCCCGCGAACTTGCCGTGGAAGGAGGCCGACCTTTCGATCCAACATCCGCGCTCGCAGTGGGCGGCCTGGGGCGTGACGGGCGCCGACGGCAAGCCGCTGCCGAACGACAACATGCCGGCGTCGGTGGTGCTGCCCTTGGGACGGTTCGGGCCCACCTTCCTCGCCTACGACAATTTCCAGGCCTATCTGAAGTGGAACCAATCGCTCAACTATTCCTTGACCGCCGCCTACTACGCCACGCGCCTCGACGGCGCGCCGCCCATGAACCGGGGCAGCCCGAACATTCCGAAAATCACCTTCGAGGAAACCCGCGAACTGCAGCAGCTTCTGGAAAAGCGCGGCTACGACGTCGGCCGCGTCGACGGCGTGCTCGGCCTCAAGAGTCGCGTCGCCATCCGCGACACGCAGATCAAGTTCGGCCTGCCGGCCGATGGCTGGCCGACAGCGGAGCTGCTCGCACGGCTGCGCACCGGAAGGTAGTTGCGTGTCGTCGGCGGTTAGCCGACGATATTGAGCGGCGTGCCGAAAAAGCCCCTCCTATCACGCACAGCCGCCACGTTGCGGCGCAGCCACGCATCGAGACCGAGGCTGCGACCGGCGGCATGCAGCGCAAAGAAAAACATCACCATCGCAAGGAATATGTACTCCCACGGCCACTCGGCGGGACTGCCGGGCCGGTAAATGCCGAGCCACAGGTGCAGCAAGAATATGATGCCCAGCACGCCGATCAGGCGCACGCCGAACCCGAGGATGAGCGACACGGCAAAGGTGAACTCGGCAAGAAAGATGATGGGATTGAGGATATAGAGATAGGGAAGATAGACCTCGGTGACCAGCTCGCGATGAAACGCGAAGGCAGCGCGCTCGCCCATCTGTTCGACCCAGTATTGCAAGCCGCCCGAGACCGGCAGCGGCAGCTTCCAGAGCATTCCCTGAAACCACATTCCCCCGATGAGCACCCGAACGAACCACGTGCCGAGGTGCGACCCTGTGCGCTGGGAAGGGTCCTCCTGCCAGTTCTTGATGGCGATCACGACGCTCGCGACGATGAGCGCCAAGAACAGTGCCACGAAAAGATACTTCCAAACGCCGAGGGCGTTGTGATCATCGGTGTTTCCGATCACGAAATTCCAGAAATCAGAGAACGGATTTGGCAGATTTGGCATGGGACGCCTCCAGCGATGAGACCTCGGCGCGGGCGCCTTCGCGCGCAGGCGCGGGGATTTGTGCACCACGGCGCCGTTTGAGCTTCAGCTTAACTCGTCTCGTCCTTTGCTCGCACCCGACCCATGCCCGCCCTGGCGCCGTACCGTGAGCTTTGGGCGTTACCAACGGCAATTGCGGACAGCGCGAGGGCGCTCGTGGGCTGCGCGAACTCTCTTCGTACACTCTAACGTGATCGTTGCGGCGTTTGGGCTGCTGGTCTGATTGGAGCCCCACCGCTAAGTTCATCGGCAGCGAGAATGACCGAAGGCACGGCTTCGTCAAGCGTCTAGCATGAGGGGGCGTAACGACGATGGTCATTTCTGCATCACAATCCCGCGACAGCTCGACCGAGACGACTGAGCGCCGATTTGCACTCGGCGTCGGGCTTACCAACGAATGCAATCTGGCGTGCGCGTTCTGTTATCGCGATCCGACCAGTCTCGACCGCTTATCGCTCGCGCAGGTCCGCGCGGTGATGAAGAGCTTACCGGTGCGTTCGGTCAATCTCGGCACCGGTGAGAACGGCATGCATCCGGACTTTGCCGAGTTCGTAAGCTATTTGCGCTCCGAGCCGATCAAGCTGACGATCACGTCAAACGGCTATTCGATCGAGGCGCTGGACGACACCGAGGTGACCGCCTTTCACGATATCGAGTTCTCGCTCGACTATCCGACCGAGGCCGAGCAGGACCAGCAACGTGGTTCTGGAAACTGGAGCCTCATCCATCAACAAGCCGCACGCTGCCGTGACTTGGGCGTATCGGTCACCTTCATTGCCGTCATGATGCGATCGAATTTCGATCGCGTTGCCGACATCGCCGAAATTGTCAAAACGTATGATGCGCCCTTGCGCATCAATGTCTATCAATCCGTACGTTCCGACGCGTTCGCACTCACGTATGATGAATATTGGCAGGGATTTGAGGCACTATTTGCCCGTACCGACGCGATCGCGATCGGAGAGCCGCTGGTGCGTGCGATGGCGGGCCTGCCGGCACGCCGCGGCGGCTGCGGGGCCGCGACGGTACGGGTGACGCCGCGTGCGACGGTGCAGCCGTGCGTTTATTGGCCGGGCGGCGGCGCGCCGCTCGATCTTTTGCTCGACGTCGGTCCCGACATCACGAATACCGATCCATTTGCTCAGGCGCGCGGGGTGCCGTCCGCCTGCAAGGGTTGCAGCTATGTCGGGACCTGCGGTGGAGGATGCGCTGGGCGGCGTCGCCTGCTGCACGCCCTCGGTGAGCCTGATCCCTACTGTCCGGTCGTCCGCGGCGACTGCCGCAAGCTGAAGGTGCAGATGGCGAAGAGCCGCGAACTTCCCAAGCTCGAAAGCGCCTGCACGACGATCGTGACGGCACGTTGAACGAATGAGGAATGCCCCATGCCCAATAGCCGCAATTATACGAGGCGGCGAGTTCTGAGCATCGCGATCGCGACGGCGGCAAGCCCGGCCAGCGTTCTCAGTCTTGATGCCGGCGGCCTGTCGGACCGCAGGATTGTCGCGGAGTCGCGGTTCGACGTCACGAGTGCTCCCCTGCAGGCCGAGGTGGTACAGCTAGTGGTGGACTTTCCTCCCGGCGCGTGGACCTCCTGGCACACGCATGGGGGTCAGGCGATCAATCTTGTGCTCGAAGGCGAGATCACCCTGCGACACGCCGGCATGGAACATCCCCATCGAGCCGGACAGGCTTGGACCGACAGTTCCGGCGAAGTTCACGCCGCCGGCAATACCGGGCGGGGCAAGGCTCGCCTCCTGACCAATTTTCTGTTGCCTCCGGGGTGCACCCAAACCACGGCGGTGCAGGAGTCCCCATTCGAGCCGGCGATCGCGTACGAAGTGAGGTTTCCTCTGTCCGCTCTGCCTGCAGAAACGGAGATCGCGCAGCAGGTGGCCGACCTCGCTTCCGGCTGGCGCGCGCAACGCGCGTCCGTCGGCTTTACGGCAAACATCGTCATAGCTGGAGAAGTCACCTACCAGATCGGCGGCGAGCGCAAGGTCTACCAGGCGGGGGAGGCTTGGTCGGCGCCCGCTGGCACCCTGGTTGGCGAGGAGAACAGGTCGGCGGGCACGGCCCGCGTCTTCACCACCTATTTGTTGCCGAGAGGCACTGGCCGGTAGCGAGGCTTGCCGATTTGCGGCGCTGCGGAGCAAGCAATCATGCCGGCGGCCTATCGGGCCCGTTCATAGCGCGCAGGTACGAAATCCGGCGATGACGTCGTTGCGCTCGGGCGTGAAGAAGTTGCGGTAGAGCGGACGCGCGATGCGTGCACTCGTGGCGAAGCTTCCCCCGCGCAACACCTTGCGCGTGTTGAACCACGGCTGCGAATAATCTTCGTATGGGTCCGCGGCGAAGCCGGCGAACGGCACGAAATCCGAGGCCGTCCATTCCCACACGTTGCCGATCATCTGCCGGCATCCGAAGGCGCTGTCGCCCGCGGCGCAAGCCGCGACCTCGAGCGGATCGCCGAAGGCGAAATCGAGGTTGGCGTGTTCGCGGCTCGGCGCCGCATCGCCCCAGGGCCAGCGACGCTTGCAGTCGGCCAAGCGGGAGCCGTCCGGACTCGCTTCGCCGACGGCCGCGGCTTCCCATTCGGCCTCGGTCGGAAGCCTGCGCTTGGCCCAGTTGCACCAGGCTTGCGCCTCATACCAATTGACGAACGGCACCGGCGCGTGCGGCGGGAGTTGCTCGACTTTGTCGTAGCGGCGCCAGGTCCAGCTGCCGCCGTCATGCTTGAGCCAGTAGACCGGCTTCTCGGCCGCTACGCGCTCGCGCCAGGCCCAGCCCGCCGCGCTCCAGAATTCCCGTCGGCGATAACCGCCGTCGTCGACGAACGCGGCGAACTCGGCATTCGTAACCGGGGCCTTGGCAATCCGGAACGGCGCGATGTCAACCTCGTGCGCCCACTTCTCGTTGTCGAAAATGAAGCCATCGGCGGCGGTCGAGCCGAGCCGCCAGCGCCCGCCGGGCACCTCGACGTCGCCTCTCCATGCCCCGGCGCGATGACTTGCCGGATCGCCAAGACGTTCGGGTCGCGCGTATCCGAGCGTCTGTCGCGTATAGACGAGCGCTTCGACGTGCATATCCTCGTGCCGGATCGAGAGGTCGTAGAAATAACAGGCCGGGAGCTCGATTCCGCCGCCGAGGCGGTCAAGCTGCCGCCCCAGCACATCCGCCATGTACCCGAACACGCCGTTGCGGTCGGGTAAGTCCAGGTCCCAGCGGGTTGCGTGGGCGACCGTGCTCGAATTCCACAGGCGGTCCGCGCGATCGAGAATCGGCGCTTCGCCGTGAGCGTGACGCAGCGTCCAGTATTCGTGGAACCAGCCGACGTGCCCGATCTCCCAAAGTATGGGATTGACGATCGGCAGCATCGGTCCCATCAACTGCCGCATCGACAGATCGTCCGTCACGCGCCGGGTGCACGTGCGTATATTGCAAAGCTGGGCCGCCAGTTCGTCGGCTGTGGCGGCGCTCGTCGGCCGATATACCAGGTCTTCGTTCATGAAGATCGTTGTTATCACACCAGCTCGTTCGTCGTCACGGTCCGGAAACCAGACCACCAGCACGCGCTGGACGCGGATCTTGCGCGAGCTTGGCCATCGCGTTCACACTGCCTCCCGATATAATGGAGCGGCCGCAGACCTGATGATTGCCATCCACGCGTGGCGCAGCTCGGCCAGCATTCGGAAGTTTCGCGAGCTTTACCCTGATCGGCCGCTGATCGTGGCTTTGAGCGGCACCGACGTCTACGATTATATCGATCGCGACCCAACGCCGACGCTGCGCTCTCTCGCGTGCGCCGATCGGCTCGTCGCATTGCAGGAGCTCGTGCGACGGCGCGTGCCCGCGCGGTTTCGAGCAAAGGTTCGCGTCGTGCATCAGTCGGCTGCGCCGCTGCGACGGGTGCGGCGCCGGCCGACGCGTCGTTTCGACGTAGCCGTGATCGGCCATCTGCGCGAAGTAAAGGATCCATTCCGCGCCGCCAAGGCCGCGCGACGCTTGCCGGCAAGCTCGCGGATTCGCATCGTGCATCTCGGAGCCGCCGAGACGCCGCGATGGGCGGCAACGGCGAAGGCCGAGATGGCGGCCAATCCACGCTACGTCTGGCGCGGCGACAGGCCGCGCCCGGAGGTGCGACGTCTGCTAGCCCGTGCGCGGGCCATGGTTCTGTCGTCGCTGAGCGAAGGGGGAGCGAACGTCATGTCCGAAGCCGTCGCCGCCCGCGTTCCGGTGCTGTCCACGCGCATCGACGGTTCGATTGGCCTGCTTGGACGCGATTACCCGGGCTACTTTCCGATCGGTGATACCGAAGCGCTGGCGCGGCTGCTCAACCGGATCGAGACCGACGCCGCGTTCCTCGAGCGCTTGCAACGCGCGATCGCGCGGCGCGCCCATCTGTTTCGGCCCGCGCGCGAGAAGGCCGCGTGGAAAAAGTTGATCGACGAGACCCTGGCAAAATCTCCATCGCCCCAGCGCCGGAACCGGCAAGCGGATAGGTTGGGAAGTGACAGGCTGCAACGGACCTGACAAACATGTGATGCGATTTCGGCCCGATTTTGAACTTCCGTCGGGTCGAGCAGGTTTATCAATGATCTTGGTCACGACCAAAGGGAGCTGTCGATGAAATGGGCTATGGCAGCGTTGGCGCTTGCGACTTCTTTGTTCAGCGGCGCGGCTTTGTCGCAAGACAAACCGGTCTTTGTGTTCACGGCGATACCCGACCAAGATGAAACTCGACTCGTCGAACGCTTCACGCGGGTCGCCGAATATCTCCAGAGCAAGCTTGGCGTGCCGGTGAAATACCTGCCGGTGAAGAGCTATCCCGCTGCCGTGACTGCGTTCACCAACGGCCAGGTGCAATTGGCTTGGTTCGGCGGTTTCACCGGCGTGCAGGCTCGCCGCCAGGTGCCGGGCTCGGAGGCGATCGCGCAAGGCGCGGAAGACGTGGCATTCAAGTCGTTCATCATCGCCAACACCAAGACCGGCCTCGTCCCATCCAAGGAGTTTCCGAAGGAGATCGCGGGCAAATCGTTCACCTTCGGATCGCGCGCCTCGACCTCCGGTCGGTTGATGCCGGAGTATTTCATCCGCAATGCGTTCGGGCGCGGTCCCGACGAAGTCTTTGCGCGCGTCGGGTTTTCCGGCGATCACAGTCGGACGATCCAGCTGGTGCAGTCCGGCGCCTTCGAGGTCGGTGTGCTCGACTTCACCGTTTGGGAACTCGACAAGCGCGCCGGCAAGATCGATCCGGCGCAGGTCATCGTGATCTGGGAGACGCCGACCTTTCCCGACTACCAATGGACGGTACGGGCCGATGTCGACAAGACGTACGGCGCGGGGTTCAAGGAGAAGCTGCGCGCGGCGTTGCTCGCCATCGACGATAAGGCTATCCTCGATCAATTCGCTCGCTCGAAGTTCATCCCTGCCAAGAATTCCGACTACGATCCCATTGAGGAGGTCGGCAAGGTTACCAACCTCCTGAACTGAAGCACTCGCCGTGCCGGCATTGGTCGAATTGTGCAAGGCGTCGGCCGGCTACGCCGGCCGCGCCGTGCTGTACGACGTCGACCTGACGATCAGCGTGGGCGAGCGCGTCGCGGTCATGGGCAGATCCGGCGCCGGCAAGTCGACGCTGCTCAACCTGCTTCACTCCCGGCTCGTCGATAAAGTCGCGCTGATCCCGCAGGCGGCGGCGCTGGTAAAGACGCTATCGGTTTTCCACAACGTCTATATGGGCCGGCTCGATCGACACTCGACTTGGCACAACCTGCGTAATTTGGTGTGGCCGGCGAGGCGCGATGTCGCCGAGGTCGAAGGCACGCTCGAACTCGTGGGGCTCGCCGACAAGTTGTTCGAGCAAGCAGGGACGCTGTCCGGCGGCCAACAGCAGCGCGCTTCGGTCGCCCGTGCTCTCTACAACGAGCGCTCGATCGTGATCGCCGACGAGCCGGTGTCGGCGCTCGACCGTCGCCAGGGCGCGGATATTCTCGGCAAGCTGTGCGCGCGCCACGACACCGCGATCTTCGCCATGCACGATATTTCCCTTGCGCTCGCCCATGCCGATCGCGTCGTCGTGATCGAGGACGGGCGCATCGTGCTCGACGCACCGGCGCGCACGGTCGCCGCAGCCGACCTTATCCCGTATTACGGCGGATGATCCCGAAGGCCATGCCGACACGGAGCCCCGCACTCTCGCAGCTCGGTTATCGATCCGTGAGCTGGCTGTTCCTGCTGATCGCCGCGGTCGCGCTCGTGCTATCCGACCTTGCGGTGAGCGCGCTCAACCCGTGGGCCGAGATGCGGCGTCTCGCGGCCGGCCTGATCCGGCCGGACTTTTTCTCCATCGAGATGATGAGTGTGGTGTGGACCGTCGCGTTCGCCGTGGTCGGCGTCGCGATTGGAGCGAGCGCCGGGCTTCTGCTGGCGCTGGTATTCGCACGGTTGCGCGCCGTAAGGCTTCTCTGCGCGTTCCTGCGCTCGGTGCACGAGATGTTTTGGGCATTGCTGTTGATCCAAATCGCGGGGCTGTCGGCAACCACGGGCATTCTTGCCGTCGCCATTCCGTATTCCGGGATCTTCGCAAAAGTATTCGCGGAGATGATCGAAGAGGCCGACCTGTCGGCCGAACGCGTGTTGCCGGCGGGAACGTCGACCATTGCCCGCTTCGCCTATGCGCGTATCCCGGAGCTCGCGCCGCAATTCTGGACCTACACGCTCTATCGGCTCGAATGCGGCATGCGCTCGACCCTGGTGCTGGGCTTCATCGGTCTACCGACCATCGGCTTTCATCTCGATTCCTTCTTCAAGCAGGGCCACTACCGCGAGGCGGCCGCGCTGCTGTTTGCCTTTTACGTTCTCATCGGCACGCGCCGCCTATGGGCGCGGCCCTCGACGGTGCCGTTCTTGATCATCGCCAGCGTGCTGGTACTACCCGAAACCATCGGCGGCGGCTCCGCGTTCGCCAACCTCGTGCGCTTCCTGACCCACGACATCGTCCCGATGCCGCTGCGGGACGCCGACCTGCTCGCGGCCGCGACCTGGGAAAACTTCTCCGCCTGGCTGTGGCCGATCATCACCAAACAGGCGGTGCCGGGCGTGATCCAGACCCTGGTGCTCTCGCAGGTGGCGCTCGTGGCCATGGGATTGATCGCGCTCATTCTGTTCCCGTTCATCTGCAGGAGATTTGCCGGCCGGCTCGGACAGCCGCTCGGGCGCGTCGCGCTCGTGGTGGTGCGCTCGACGCCCGAATACATGCTGGTCTACGTGCTGCTGCAGTTGCTGGGCCCCTCGATGCTGCCGGCGATCATCGCATTGTCGCTCCACAATGGCGCCATCGTCGGCTATTTGATGGGTCGTCATGCCGACGTGCTGGAATATCGGCGGGATGCACCGAGCGGCGTCAATCTCTACAGCTATGAAACCGTGCCGCGTCTCTACGGTCAGTTCCTCGCCTACGCGCTTTACCGATGGGAGATCATCCTGCGCGAGAGTGCGATCTTCGGGATCTTGGGAGTGGCAACGCTCGGCTATTACATCGATGCCGCCATCTCCGAATTCAGGCTCGACGTCGCGGTCGTGCTGATTCTGGTCACGGCGCTGCTGTCGATGGCGGTCGACGCCTTCTCCCGCGGCCTGCGTCGACGATTGCGCATTGACACAATGCCGACGCGTCTGTCGGAAGCGCCGAGCGAGCCGGCGATGGGTCACCTGGTCGGCGCGGAGAGGCCGGCATGAAGGCTGCGACCCCGGTGCTCAAGGACGTGGTGCTGGTTGGCGCCGGCCACTCCCACGTCACGGTGCTGCGCATGTTCGGGATGAAGCCCATCCCGGGCGTGCGCCTCACTTTGCTCAGTCGCGAGGTGCACACACCCTATTCCGGAATGCTGCCTGGCCTCATCGCCGGCCACTACGGGTTCGACGACGCGCACATCGATACCGGTCCGCTCGCTCGCTTCGCCGGCGCCCGGCTTTATCAGGATGAAGCGGTCGACGTCGATCTCGCCGGCCGCTACGTCATCTGCCGCCGGCGCCCGCCGGTTCCTTACGATCTACTCTCGCTCAATATCGGCTCCACGCCGAACACCGCGGATGTGCCCGGCGCGAGCGAGCACGCCATCCCCGTCAAGCCGATCGACGGATTCCTGCGCCGCTTCGAGGCGCTGCGGGCGCGCGTTCTTGCGCGCAAAGGACGCACAGCCGTGGCGCTGGTTGGCGCCGGCGCGGGCGGCGTCGAGCTTCTGCTCGCGGTCGAACACCGCTTGCGGCAAGCGGTCGCGCGCGCCGGGTTCGACGCCGGCGGGCTGTCGTTCGTCCTGGTGTCCGACGTCCCCGACATCCTGCCGAGCTTTCCGGCGGCGTTCCGCGCACGCTTCCGCGCCGTTTTGGCCGCTCGCGGGATCGCCGTTATTACCGGCGCGCCCGTCACGCGCGTCGAGGCCGGACGTCTCATGCTTGCGGGCTACGGTCCGCTCGCCGCCGACGAGATCCTATGGACGACGCAAGCGGCGCCGGCGCGCTGGCTGGCGAAGGCGGGATTGCCGCTCGACGCCCGCGGCTTTCTTCGGGTTGACCAAACGCTGCGCGTTGTCGGGCGCGACGACGTCTTCGCGGCGGGCGACACGATCGCGTTTTCCGGCCGCGAGTTGCCGAAATCGGGCGTCTACGCCGTGCGCGCGGGGCCGGCGCTTGCGGAGAACATCCGCCGCACGTTGACCGGCCGCTCGTTGCGGCGGTTCCGGCCGCAGCGCGAGGCGCTTTATCTGATTTCGACTGGGGGACGTCACGCGGTGGGTACCCGCAACGGCCTCGTGGTCGAGGGCGACTGGGTATGGCGGTGGAAGGATTGGATCGATCGTCGTTTCATGCGCAAGTTCAACGAGCTGCCGGAGATGACGCCCGCGCCGGCGGTGGCGCTTCCGCCATTGGCCGACCGGGAGGCGCTCAAGGAAATTTCCGCCATCGCCATGCGCTGCGGTGGCTGCGGCGCCAAGGTCGGCGCCACCGTGCTCTCGCGTGCGCTTGCAAGCATCGAGCCTGCTGCGCGTGCCGACGTCGTCGTGGGGCTCGACGCGCCCGATGACGCTGCCCTGGTCGATGTCGGCGGCGAGCAGCTCTCGCTGCAGACGGTCGACTATTTCCGCGCCATCGTCGACGACCCTTACACGCTGGGCAAGATCGCGGCCAACCACTCGCTCGGCGACGTCTATGCCATGGGCGGGGAACCGCAGACGGCGCTGGCGATCGCGACCGTGCCGTACGGACTCGAAAGCAAGGTCGAGGCGGACTTGTCCGCGATGATGGCCGGCGCCAACGAGGTGCTGCGCGAGGCCGGCTGCGCGCTGGTCGGCGGGCACACCAGCGAGGGCGCCGAACTGGCGCTCGGCTTTGCCGTGAACGGGCTCGTCCCGGCGACGGCGGCCCTGCGCAAAGGCGGTCTCGAGCCCGGAGATGGGCTCATCCTCACCAAGCCGCTGGGCACGGGCACGCTGCTTGCCGCCGACATGCGTGGCAAGGCAAAGGCGCGCTGGGTCATGGCGGCGATCGCTCACATGATTGCGTCGAACGCCGAGGCGGCCCAAATCCTGCGGCAGCACGGCGTCCATGCCGCGACCGACGTGACCGGGTTCGGTCTCATCGGGCATCTCATCGAGATGGTCCGCGCCTCCGACGTTGACGCGACGCTGGCCATCGATCGCCTGCCGCTGCTCGAAGGCGCGCGAGAAACCGTCGCGCGCGGCATCTTCTCATCGTTGCAGCCGCAGAACGTGCGCTTGCGCCGCGCCATCAGGGAGCTCGCAACGGTGGCCGAGCATCCGCTCTACCCGATGTTGTTCGACCCGCAAACATCGGGCGGGTTGCTTGCGGCGGTCCCGCTCGCAGAGGCCGAGCCTTGCGTCGCCGCGTTGCGCGCGGCCGGATATGCCGCCGCCGAGATCATCGGGTTCGTGGCCGAGCGCAGCGACGCGCTCGAGCCGGTGACGGTGGACCTGAGCGGAGAACAAGTCGCGCAGGCGCTGGCGGGACCCCGCGCTGCACGGCCACGAGCCCAGTCACTGCAAAAGATCGCGGAGACCGAAAAGTTCGTCCCCCTGATCGAGCCGAGTTAGGGAGTTCAGCAGCGCAGCCCCCCTCTGCCCGAGCTACAAATTGAATTTTCGGTAGCTTTGGCTGAGATCAGACGACTCTATTTGCACGATGCGGATTTTTATCGGCACCCAATTTTCACTCGCAACGATGCGATTTTCGAAAAATGATCCAGTAGCAATGCTCTCGCCGCGTGTGATGCGCGACTTTCCATTTCGGATCGATGATCGGGCCCTTCCGCACCTTGATAATGCAATCGCAGGCCGTAAATCCAGTTTTTTGACCAGCATGGATCAATTCGATATGTGCCCATTGATAACGATGATTGTGGACATAATCGGCGATCTTGCAGAACAAGACTCCTTCGTCCTCTAGGACGCGATAGGCCTCCGCCATGAAAGCAGGATAGGTGTGCGCAAAGCTGTAGCCATGCTCTTTCGTAGACCGGTCACCGAGTCCAAATCGAGTATTGAAGTCCTTTGACCGATCGCGGCCTTGGTTCGGAATATGGGGCGGATCGTAAACCACCACTTCGAAGCATCCAGAGCGGAACGGCATCACAGCGTTGTCGCCACAGACTGCCGGCTGATGCCGCGGGTCGATATCCAGCCCGATCACCTTTCTGCGGGTACCACGCCAAAACCGACCGCCATTAACTGTCGCATCCAGGATGCGCTCCGGCGGTTTGCGCCGGTAGAACGAAAGAAGCCTCTCAAGCAACTCTGCATCTTCCTCGCCGTACCAAACCGAGCCGAAAGGCTGATATCGCAATGAGGAATCGAGCTGTTCAGCAAGCGACATTCTGATCTTTCCTAAACGCGCTGTGCGGGAGCCAATTGGGCTTCCAGCGCGACCTCACCCGAGAGCTAAGCCACTCGCGGGTGCGAACAATGACCGGATTTCTCTCTCCCTGCCGAATGATACGCAAGAGACAAGGAAGGGCGGGACCTCAGTTCCTAGAATACGCGATTCGCTTTTCACATGAATTCCGATAGTACGAGGGCGGCCACAGGAAAGTGCGGCCACAGGAAGATAATGTTGTCCCACGCCGCCCAAGCGAATTCTATTGGGCCTGACGGCTGCGCAGCCTCACGTGAAATAGCAGTTCCTCAAGGCACCCTTTGCAGCAGCGTTCCGACCCCAGCTCACCGTCCGCCCCACAGCTGCTGGCTGGCGAGCTGCGCGCCTTCGGCGAGCGACTTGAACTTCGCCCACACGATGCTCGGGTGCACTTCCTTCGAGCCGGCGAAGGTCGCAAAGCCGCAATCGGCGCCGGCGATCACGTTCTCGCGCCCCACCACCTTGGCGTAGCGAACGATACGCTCGGCCACCAGCTCCGGATGTTCGACCAAAACCGTCGAGTGGCTGATCACGCCGGGGATGAGCGATTTGCCCGCCGGCAGCTTGGCGCCCTCCCACACCTTCCACTCGTGCTCGTGACGCGGGTTCGCGGCCTCGAAGGAATAGGCGCCGGCGCGAATCTTCAGAATGAGGTCCACGATGTGCTTGAGCTCCAGATCGTGCACGCGCGGTCCCATATTGATGCCGTAGCAGGTGTGATGCCTCACTTTTTCCGGCGGAATGTTGCGCAGCGCATGGTTGAGCGCCTCGACGCGGAGCTGCGCCCATTTCCGAAACTGCTCGAGCGTGAGATCGGGCTCCTTGATCCAGTAGGTGACTAGATGCGGATCGTCGACCTGCAGCAGAAGGCCGGCCTTTACAATCGCCTCGTATTCCTCGCGCAGCGCATCGGCGATGGCGAATAGATATTCCTCCTCGCTCTTGTAGTAGCCGTTGCGTTGCCAATCCGCCGCGCTCGTCGGCGAAATGGCCGGCATGAAAGCTTCCTGCGGCTTGGCGCCGTCGAGCGCCGCCTTGAGATTGTCGATGTCGGTCTTGAGTTGGGCCATGCCGCGATAGGTGACGGGCGCGGTGCAGACCATGTGGTTCTGGCGCGCGGCCACGTGGCCGTCGCCGTAGAACTCCGGGAAGGATTTGGCTTCGCGCGAGCCCGCCCATGGGCTTTGCCGCGGCACCTCTCGGTCGAACTCGAAGCCGCCGAGACGTTCGTTGACGTATGAGACGAAGCTCGGTTTGCCGTACTCCCCGTCGTCGACGATGTCGATGCCGAGGTCGATCTGCTTGCGGACCACGTCGGCGACCGCCTCGCGCAGGCGCGCGGTGTGGGCCTTCTCGTCGATGGGCTTGCCGTCTTCCTTGGCCCGCACCGCGTCCAGCAAATCGGCGGGCCGTGGCAGGCTGCCCACGTGGGTGGTGAGAATTCGGTCGATGCTTCGCTTCATTGTTCCTCCCGCTGCGTCTTGTTTCGGATCGCGCGCCTACATCACGTCTCCCATCACCACTTCTCCCTCGGCCGGAGGCCGCTGGTAGAATTCCGGATTCATCCGGCCAGCGACCCCTTCGCGCGCGAGCGCTGCCTCGAATTCCGTGCGAATGGCGGGATCCTCCTGGTGATACGGGATGGCACTGCCGCCTTTGCCGAGATCGATGGCGCCGTAATCCAAGAGCTGCTCGCCGGGGCGGCCGGGCTTGCGCGAGCGCTGGTTGTTGGGCCCATGCCAGGCGGTGATGCGCAGGCCTTCCTTGCCGATGCCGAAATGCTGGTGGAACCAATCGCCGCTCATCGGCGCGGCCGAGACCAGCCCGACCGGCTCGTAGTCCTGGCGCAGCACCTTGTCGACCTTGCCGTCCCGCCACGGCGTGGTGCCGAGCGTTTCAGGCCAGGTATATGTGTAGCCCTTACCCTTGATGCAGATGAGCACGGCGGCGGAGGCGTGCTTGTGCGCCTTGGAATAGCGGCCGGTCTCGTGCTGGCCGATCCACAAATAGAAACGGTTGCCGGCCATGAACGGCTCGACCCGGCGGTAGCCGGGCGAGCGGCGGTTGTCGAGGGGCAGGTCGGTGTTGACGATGTCGGGAATGAGATTGGTGCGCCGCATGGCGAGCCCGCGGACCGGGTCCGGCTCGATATCATCGCGGGGCTTGAAGTAGTCCTCCGCCCCGGCGAAACGCTCGCTGAACGTGTAGGGACAGTTGAAGACGAAATCGGTGTTGTCGATCACGTTCATGACGTTCGGCGCCGAGGTTCCGCACAAGAGCAGCGCCGGCGCGCTCGCTGCATTCACGAGCCGGTGGTAGGCGTTGAGCGGAATCGAGAACAGCGAGCCCTTCTGCCATTCGAACACGTGCCGCTTGCCCTGCCCTTCCTGCCAGACCTCGGTCGTGCCGCGGCCTTCGACCACCAGCACGACTTTTTCATAGAGGTGCCGCTCCACGTTGAGTGCGCCGGCGGATGGGATTTCGACGAGGTAAAGTCCCCACAATCCTTCGGTGCCGAAGAGCTGGATATACGAGCCGCGACCGCCGAGCCGCTTCCAAGGCGCAAGCGGCAGATCCTGCACGCGGCGAACCCCGATGCCGCGATAGACCGGCACGCCCTCGGCCTCCATGAAGCGGTCGTAGGGCATCGGCGCGCGCTTGAACTTGCCGTAGCCGGCGTTCTCGCCGGCTTTCGGTTCGTGCCAGTGCACTTGATCGGGAGTGTCGTGCATGGGTTTCCTCGGGACGCTCGATCGCGCGTTCAGCGGCGGCGGCTTTCGAGCGCGATTTCTATCGAGCCCCGTCCAATAGTGTACACGAACTGGAAAGACGGGCGAACGGCGCGCGCGATGTCGAGGTCGTCCGCGGTCGCGGCGGACGCCGCCGCCAACGGAGTTTCGCGCTACCCGCCGCCGCGGGTCTCGGCCAGGAGCTTGCGCACATATTCCAATAGCTCCGGCGAGGCGGCGCCGATCCCGTCGATCGCGCGCAGAACCCCATCGCCTCCGATCGGGCTCACGTCGACTCTGAGCTTGGCCGCATCGTCCAGGTATTGCGGATCGTCGTGCACGGCGAGGAACGCGCGCTGCAGCGCTTTGGCGCGATCAGGCGGCAGGTCCGGCGGCGCGGCGAACGGCCGAGACATCGCATAGGGCAGCTCCGCCAGCTCGATCAGCGCACGCGCCGCCTCGTTCTTGGCAAGCTCGCGCGCAGTCGGCACGTCCGGAAAATCCGGATGCCGGGTCGCGCGCGCGAACTGAACGAAGACGCGAAAACCGCCATCGGGTTTGAGCCACTCGGGCTTTACCGATCTCACCGTCGACAGATCGACGGTCCGCCCGTGAACCTCGCCGCGTTCGATCGCGAGAAAGATCGAGGCGCTGTCGGGATAGCCCACGACCTGCTTGACGTGCAGGCCGATGGTATCCCGCAGGATGACCGGCACGTCGTTGCCCGTGGCCCCTTCAGCGGTGCCGCCGAGCACGAGCGCCGGCAGGTCGGCACGGCGCGCCTCGTCGATCGATTTCACCGGCGCGTCCTTGCGCACGATCAGAATGTAGGCGTCGTGGACGAAGCTCGAGGTGGAACCGAGCCAGGTGAACCTGCGCGGATTGAACTGGACGTTTGAATTGCCGCCGAGCAGACCGATGAGCGGCATGTTGCGCGCGAACGTGCCGATAGTGGCGCCGTCCTTCGGCGCGACGTTGTAGAGGTAGTTGACCGCGCGCAGGCTGCCGGCGCCCGGCATGTTCTGCACGATCACATTTGGATTGCCGGGAACGAACCTGCCGAAGTGGCGCGCCAAGAGCCGCGCATAGGTGTCGTAACCGCCGCCCGGCCCATAGCCAACGATCAGATTGATCTGCTTGCCCTTGTAGAAATCGGCGACTGTATCGGCGTGCGCGGGGGTCGCCGCCAAGGCCGCGGTGACCACCATCGCCGCTCGCCAAGGCGCCAACATCCTTCCTCCGGTACGTCGTTGCAAGGGTAGTCGCGCGCGTCGGCCCATTCAATGGTTTCGCCCCCGATCCGGGTTGCCGCTTTCGCGGGGGGTAAACTCAGCGGGAATCCAGTCCATCACCCCGAGCTTTTCCGCAGCGCAAACATTGTTTCTGCGTTGCGGT